>JAABUP010006268.1_pt1 | contig 17127 bp, 18 predicted proteins | sample 5559201 | NCBI WGS metagenome assembly JAABUP01 (sample SAMN10711887, study PRJNA513373) | rock metagenome | isolation source: Antarctica rocks | place: Antarctica
CTATGTGGGCGTGGCTGAGACCCTGTCAATCACTCCATCAGCACAGGCCGCAGGCTTGGCTGCAGACTCCCTCATTTGTGCCTTCTACTTTGCTGGCATCTTCAAGCTGGCCAGCAGTATCGGCCCAGATGAAGAGCGCAAAAGTTCAGAGGAGCGCAATGAGGAAGGGCAAGGCTGGTCACATGGTCACGGTTGGGCCAGATAACTTTCAAGAGTGAGTGAGTGAGTGAGTGAGTGAGTGAGTGAGTGAGTGAGTGAGTGAGTGAGTGAGTGAGTGAGTGTCGCCTGCCTGAGCTGGTGGGTATGTGGGTTATAGCAATGAGGGCTGGCTTGGATGTGCCAGCTGCTACCAGCTTCTCAAGAGCTTCAATGTCCACATCACCTTCTGCATCTTCGGGAACAATGTCCACCTCAACCTGCTGCCTCTTGATTGCCTGCAACGATTACCACAAGCCATAAAACAAGAGACCCCACAAGCTTACTTGTTTTGCTGTAGCATACACACTGTGCGCCTTGCAGGGATGTACATAAGACTGTCTTGTCAGGCGGTTGTACAATGACACCTGGTGCCAAGCTGAGCAGTTGATACGCAGTGACATTGACATCGGCTATGCTGTCTTGTGTAATGAAGTACGATGACCTGTCATGCTGAGCTGTGCAGACTTGAAATCTCTGATATTGATGGTGGCAATGGGCAGCAGTCAAACAGCAAGGGTTTAGAATCTCAAAACTATGTAGCTCAAAAAATTGATGGCTATGCTGCAGACACACAGGGCAGCCCAAGCAATAACAAGGATGGCTACGCAATTACCAGGAGGTAGCCCAGAAAATTGGAGCCATATTCAGAAATGGAGGTCAGAATGCGGTCTCCTGCTTTCAGATTCAGCCCGCCAAAAACCTGCACATGCTCAAAGTTTGCTTTGTGCCCAAACGGATGCCAAAGCCGGCTGCAAGAGCAAGCTGGCATTTGTGTGTGGCAGCTTGCTGTTCTAGTATACAATACTTGAACATTAATCTGTCGTTCGACTAGACCAATGTCTTCCCTCAGAGTCAGGTGAGAACAACCCTGAGTAGCTGCCTATGAATTGTCAACAAAGTCACTGCAGGTACAGTTGTGTCAAGTCAGGAAAGAGTCCATACCTGAAACCAGGAGGTGGTTGAGCTTGTTGTGATAGCAATTTCGTCAGGATGGCAATTTAGCAGCTGGGCCAGCGCTGTATACGGTTTCTCCATAGCTTCCGCTTCCTGGATGAGGGCTTCGTACCTGCAACCACCCTCTGAGACAGATACGTTCTGATGCCACTAGATATAAGATTGATGCTTTTACAGGGCCAGGCATGCATGCTTTGCAACTCAACATGCATTGTCACATGCTGTGCAGCAGGAGTGGTTGCAATCAAGCACCATGCACAAACAGACTGCATGCTGAACAATAAGGTGACAAGTGAGCATTGGATAGTGTGCTTACCCGCCAATGGATGCTTCAAGCTCCAGGTAATCATGTTGTGCCTTCGTGACTTGCTGTGTTGGCAGTGCACTGCCTGTAGATAAAAAGCATTGTGCAAAATATTTTTTACGCAAAACATTTTGCACAATGTGACTGCTTTCTATCTTGTCACATACGTGCACACAGAGAGGGCATCTCGACGCCCACCTGCATTGTTAAAGTGTAGCACCTTTTCTGCTGCAGGTGTGTCTGCTCGGAGTCGAATCCAGTCCGGCATGACCGCGCGGGGCGCGCGGTACAAATACTTGCGGGCGTCGCAAGCCTTCTGTCGTGTCGCGTGCATTTTGCCACTGTGGTGACTCTAGAAGACTACTCAGTCTCCCCTAGTTGCAGCCCAAAACAGCTAGGGACATGCCGTGACATGCATGACAGCCAAATGACGTCTTTGACTATGTCTTTTCTCGAGCCTGCCCGCGACAGACTGTCGAGACTCACGCGATTGTTGCGGTGAAGCTCAGCTGAGTCCCTGCAGGTAATTTTGCATTGCTCCGAATCCAGTCTAACGACAGCCGCAGATGCGGTCAACGCGACCCTTGCTGGAAATTCCCGGCGTGTCACCAAAAGCATGTCTTGCTGCAGGACTGATCTCAACATTTTCTCCCGGCCGCACCTGTTGCGTATGCCCGCAAGCTGACCAGGACATGCGAATAGACCAGCAGGGACCACATTCGTGCGCTGAGCACTTCTCTCTGCAGCACCAACCAAGTTCAGCGTCTGGTCGACAAAGTCAGTAGTGTAGCGTCCCGGACTTCCCAGCGTTCATAAACGAACCCCTGCTGAGCTGCAAAGCAACGTGTGCCTTTTCTGAGATGCCGACAGACGACGTCGAAGGTCAATCACAACGTAGACCTGCAACTTCCCCTCACGAAACTTAGGAGCGCGACTGGCTTAAGCAGAATGAGGACGGAAGGTCGCTCTGGCCGAAAGACGATGCGGGAAGTTTCAGACCGTTAAGCCGCAGGTTGCCCGCTTTCACCAGAACTACTATGCCTGGGCGAAACAGCTACACGCAGCTCTTGTGCTTCAGCAGAAGTAAAGCCTACCTCATGCAGTGCCCAAGACGATGCATGACTATAGGGCGTTGCTTGGTACAGTACAGACCTACTTCCTGAGGTGGAAAGGAGATGGTGAGAGGCATCCTCCACCACCTCCCATATACCGAGTAAGTGCTGATTCTATCACAGTCCTGATCGCCATGTGCTGTTCTGTTTGTGTGCGCATCCTGTGCAATGGCTCAACTTGAATGCTACTAGCTAGGCTATGATTGCAGACAGTGCTTGCCTGGCTGGGATCTTTCCTATCTCTTCTCCTGATTGGCGGCATGCATCAGTGGATCAACACCCAGTGGTCGCTGCCACTGCTCCTGTCCACCTTTGGACCAGCCTGTGCTTTAGTATTTGGCCTCCCAACACTGCCTGCGTCTCAGCCTATGAACTGCATAGATAACTTTCAGTAGTACAACATACAACAGCTGAAATCATTGCTTTCGACAGCGTCTGTTAGCTGTCTTGAGCAGGTTGCCCATGCTTCTATCCCCATGTTTCAACAGTGTGTGTCACTGTAGCATTCCTGCAGCTGATGTACACATTTGTAATGCTTGGCAGCACGTCGTGCTGCATGCCAAGTATTCCCACACGTACAAGGCAACTTCAACTTGGGAGCACAGTCCAGATCAGCGACACTGACTTGGCTGTATGCACAATAACACCAGCTCAAAGAGCTGTGCATGACGTGAACAGACACATGCAGCAATGTTGGTAGCTTGCATGCTGTGTGGCACACAGACTTGGACTGTCACACAAGCTTTTGGACTTCACATTGTAGGAGGGGGTCTGGTGGGTGGCATTGTTGGGCTGTTCTGGAGGGTGCTGGTGGGGCGCCAAGCCTGGCTAGCCATGGCCCTCTCATGCTCCACAGCAATAGCAGCTATGGAAATCACTTCCCTGCAATATCCTCCTGGTAGGCTCTCCATAGCAGTAAAGAAAATACTACGCCCTTTGGCATTAATAAAAGAAGCCTGAGAGTGAGGTATATTGGGCTTCCCTGTGGGTTCTCCATAGCATCTTTATTTTGCCATAAAGTCACAGGGTTGGTCACGACTGACGGCATGCATGCAGTGTTTCTGCATACACATCAGAAGGTGTGTGTATCTTGCTTCTGAGCCCAAATCAAGATTGTGCTTGGACTGCGGCTGCATAGAATGTGCTGAAAAGCTGGTGCAGGTTGAGGATCTCATGCTGGTCCATGTACCTGCTTCATTACCACTAGCTATAGTGTTCACTACGGTTGCTGTGGCACGCATCATCCATGGCATGCTGCTTCATTGGTACAAAACAGTTTGCTGTGATCACATGGCATCTCACAAGGCTCAGGCCATCCCGCACTATCAGAAACAATCAAGCTGACGTCTGTCTGACGGCTGTGTTGAACAAAACAGTTGCATGTCTGTGTAGGTATCACAACATCACTGCTGCTTTCAACTGTTGTTCCAGAAAGCACTTTCCAGCCAGTGTCCATCGGCAACAATGTAACGCACACTTGGTGCATCCGCACTCTGCTGGAGCACAGCCTGTTGCTGAGGTTCACTGATGGCTGCAAGATCCTTCTGTCCACAGTCATTGGGCATGTTGTCATCATTCTGGTGGCTCTGATTGTCAACAATCTGCACCCAAACATTGGCTATCCAAAGCGTTGGCTGTGACAAAGTAGGCCAGGTCAGCAATTGTTTCATAGGCAGCAATCTGAACGGCTGCCTATGCATTTGCTGTCTGAGAGGATATCAGCTTGGCGATCTCATGCAATCTTGTTGTATGAAGGCTTTTGATCTGCGCCATTGCTGATCCCATTTGTGACTTGCTGCTTGCAATGGGGTCAGCCCAAGCCTGGTTAAAAGAAACAAGAAAAGTGTTCATGTTGTGGCCAACCACCCATGGGAGCCTCCTGTGACAATACCCACAGCCTGGTCCTCCTATCAGGGAAATGAAACGTATCTGCTGTGTAAGAAAAGCGTAAGCTTTTCAGCGATCACAATAAGAGCCTTCTAAGGCGGCAGCCCGGAGTATCTGCTGTGTACACTGTGTCAAATGTGCCAGTGCCTGCATGTCTTCTTTAAACCCAGTATGCTGAACAGGTCTGACTTTATCAGAATGCATGTCAGTTTTACAAATTTCCAGTTGACTGAGCATTTTTTGAACTTATTGCTTGAGCATGTATTCATGCTGCCATTGGTTTGACTGCCGATGTAGCTTTGTCTTAGAGTATATCGTTATTAATATGTTATACCATGCCACACCACACAACTACCAGTAGTTGAATCTCACAGGGTATGTCACTAAGACTGCTATTTTTTGCACCTGTCTGCAGAGGTTGAAGCGTTGCAACAAGTAGGTTTCATGTGCATATGAGCCTAGACTAGGGTGAACATCGTCAGAAAAGAATTTCGACATATGCTTGGTTCCACCTGCTTTTGTTTGACATGCCGCAAATGCCCCATTCAACTGAACACGTGTGCACAGGACGTTGTGTAGGATGTGAATGTATTATTTTCACCGTGTTTGTCAACAACTGCAAGGCTGCCTCACAGTGCTAATGCCTCGACGTTGATACATGCGAGCGCTGCGGGGTCTGTGAGGACGTAGATGCACATGTGCCCTGAGGCCTGCCATATCACGCTGTGCAAACACTGTTCATGATTCAATTTCATTGGTCTTGAGTGTAAAGCCTGTCTGCAGCGCAACCTCTCTCACACATGCAGCTGTAACTGTGTATCACAGTACTGGTTGAGCAAGACAAGAACATAGCGCAGCAGTATTATTGCTTTCGGACAAGGGCCAACATTATTCAGAATTTCACGCGCTCCTCAGGACCACAGGGCCTGTTCCATCTGTTGCTTCAGCTTGAGGTGTGTTCACGTAATTTACAAAAATGTTGGTTGATAGCGCTGTCGCCACTACCCCACAGACCAATGGTGCTGCATATGCTCAACATGTTTAGCACCCATAGCAGTCACCTGTAGAATGGTTGTGAATATTTGATTACTGACTAATTAGCTGCTGATCACTCAGTAATCCAATATTAACACTGGTACCGTGCCATCCTAAACTACTAACAGCCTCAGCAATAACAAACAAGCCAAATAGCCGCCTGAGAGGTAATGCCCTGTCCAGTCCTGTAATGCTGTCAACATCCAGTGTATGTACCTATCCCAAAAATGTATGTGTCTATCCCAGAAACGTATATACCTATCCCAGGAATGTATGTATCTATCCCAGGAGTGTATGCACCGATCCCAGGAATGCACCACCACGACGCTAGAGAACTACATAAGAAGGCTCAGTGCACTGAGCAGATCACAAACACAGAGAGCATAATTTGCATCCGGATGGAACAAAGCTGTCAATGCAGGCTGACGCATCAGCATGAATACAACAACAGAAAACCTACAGACTCTAGACCAGGTAAAACCTCCGAGTCCAGGAAGTAGCTTTGCAAAGGCAAATCCCAGGACTGATTGTGCCAGAATGTATGCGTTGCCCTGACTGCAGGCTAGCGTTCAAACTGTTGGCTAGACTCACAGAGTGCTGAGACTTCATCTCAAAGGGGAGAAAGCACACTCTGTGACACCAAATACTACAAATGGTAATGCAAGTTAATGGCTGCCTCTGTTCCGAAAGGCATCAAAGTCTTCGGGCCATCCTGTGACTTCACCTTAGATTTGAAGGCAGAGCATTTGGACAGGGGCAGATAATCATGTGGGTTCTCTTGACTGATCAACTCGATGTACTCCTGCAGCGCTAGCCAATCAGACTCCATGTTGTCTGTCTGGGCTGCCTTCAGGATGGCCGATTTGGGTTGCCTGCCTTTGTGGCTGGCACACGCTTCCAAAGAGTCTTCTACAGTCACCAGGTAAGGGTAGGCATGGACTATCATTGCTGCCCACTGTCTTGTTGTCAGAACCTGCACCAATTGTGTTGCACAAATCAGCCCCAAAATTAGCGCTTGGGAAACCATCAGCACTGCACAATGCATATATGGCCACAGTTGTTCACTATGCTGTACAGGGTGCTGTTATTTGATGATGTGTGGTGTGCACATGCATCCACAACACTTGATCTGACTGACAATCCATGCTCTTTGTCTTTATGCCTGATGAGTGACGAGCCATGCCTGATGACGCATGAATGACCATGACTGACTGAGCAACTGGGGACAGACAATCTAAGGTGGACAGATGACTGAGGACTGATGGTTAATGACCAACAGTCTGACGTCTGGTGTTGCGTGGATGGTCTTACCCCTAGCCTTGAGGCTGCCGCTATCCTGTGATACACTCTGTAATCTTCCTGGGCATTCTGCTGTAGCTGCGCCGCTAGAAGAGACACCTGCACACCGCGTTCTCGAATAAAACAGATCCTGCGGAACATACCCTTTTGACATCAACAAGTGCACGAGGATATGCCACAGATGCGCCATGCGATCATGTGCCAAATGTTGTCATACTGAATAGGTGCAACACCCTATCTGTGGAGTCTCAGCTGCAAGGCAAAAGACTCAGGTGGCTAGTTCATGTTTCCAGGATGCCTAACGATAGATTGCCTAAGAAGCTTTTGTTTGGTGAAGTCAAGGGGCTTCGCCCACCTGGCCGCCCTAGGTCTAGTTTCAATGATGTTGCATTATGTGATTGTCAAACTGTCGTATCAATAGGCCTTACAGGGATGCACAGGACAGGCTGCTCTGGAGAGACAAGACGTGTCCTGCACGTACCTAGCTCACCATGAGCTGGAAAGCGTTTTAATTATTGTTATTATTGTTAAGTGCACGAGGTGCCATCAAGGAAAAAAAAGTCACACGTGGCGTTACATGTCGCTGCACGATGCTGTCAAATCTGCTTCAGAGACAGATTTGGGGTTGCTCAAAAAGCCACAGCCATGCTGTTCACATTGTGCAACGCTGACACAATGGACCCTGGTAATCACACAACAATGCAACCAGAAGAACACCACACACAGAGGAAAAGGGAACAAGGAAGAGTCAAGGGAAAGAGAAAGGGGAAGTGGAGGGAGGGGGGAAGAGCAAGGGGCTGGGGAGGAGGACGGAGAAGGAATGCAAAGGCAAGAAGCGTAAATTAGTGATGTTGAAACTGCCAGGCAAAGGACCTTGGTCCTGAGTACCGCAGATGCCTGTTGGCATGATTGATGAGAAGCATGCAAAAGACAAAAACAAGAGGAAGTGCAGCATGGAGGAGATGAGCAGACCTTTGTGGTGCCAGGCAGAGGGACTTGGTCCTGGCCACTGCTGATGCACCTTGCAGCCTGCGCAACAAGAGCTTCCCGTTCCCGGGCCAACACAGCGCGCCTGGTGATGTAGATGCGCCTAAGGTGCTCCAGGTCATCCAGTTGCTCATCTGATAGCTGCAGCAGAGCCTACAGGCAAAACAGCAAGTGTGTTTTCACAGTTTGTACATAAAGCAGAAATTGGAAGCCAAGCTTGGCATTGAGGTGTGAACACTGAGTGCACTGTAAACTCAAGGCCTGAGCAAATTTTGTGTGCTGCAATGGCTGCTGCCGCTGCTGCAGGTGCAATGATTGATCAGGCATATCACAGCACTGCTTTTGCATGTAACTGGTGTACTAAAGCTCTGCTGCACTACGGCTGTGCAGTATGTCAGAGACGCAATGCCACAAACACATGAAGTCCCTTGAGGAGATGTGGGAAGAAAGCAAGAACACCTGCGAACAACACGTTGTGCCCTATCATGGAAGAAGCTTACAAGTGTGCCCAGATCAGAGCAGGATCTGTTGCAGCAGTCACAAAGCAGCAAGTGCAGGCAGTGATGCAGAACAAAAAGAGACAAAAGCAAGGAAGCGGAGGGTGAGAAAGATTGGGGAGAGAAGTGGCAAGCAAACCCACCACTGAGGAAGCATAGTAGTGTGCCATGGACTGTGTCTTGGCCAGAATGGGATCCAGCTCGCCATGCAGCATAGCCTCATGCACCTTTAGATTCAGCAGCTTGATGCACCCCAATAGCTGACTGCTCTCATCTGTTAGCTTGTGCATCACATCCACTAGGGGACCTTCCGTCGCCTCTCCAATTTGTAGCAGGCAGGATCCAATGCTCTGAATGTAGTCCTGAAGCATGCAATGTATGCCAGTCATCAAAGCATCCTGCTGCCATGAGAGTTATGCAGTCATATGCGCACTTCAGTTGCCCTCCAGAGTCCAGACTGTGGGTTCATGACTAACACAGAAAACAAATGTAGAGGTGCATACACGAGCATGCATGAGCGGCAACTGGCATGCAAATAGCAGTGCATGTGCTGCCGTTTGCAGCAAAGCATGGGCCATAGCGCCGTAAGCTTGTTTGGTGTTTAGCAAGTGCAGGTAAAGTGTACCTGAGTAAGCTTTAGCAAATAGATCATGCATCTCTAGTTGTAAGCACTGAGCATGTCATGCCTTTGGTGATCAGCATTTGCATCCCTGCTGTTGCTGTACATTTACATACTAATATGTCAAAGTGCTAAGGATGCCATCAACAGGCAGAGATACCGATTGGAGTGGGCATGTGACAAGCTCAAGTGCAGGTGCAGACAAGCAGCCTTTGACTGCACTTCAGCCATCTCACCTTCCACAAACTAGCAAACTCTGGGACTCCCATCTTAGCTATTTCATGAACAGTGATGCTGTTGGCTTGACCTCGCACTGATGATACCAATAAAGGTCCATGTTCTGAGTCTTTGATCTCTTGTGAGATGTAGTGCCTCACAGATTTGGCTGAAGCATCCTGTGACACAATGCACTGATTTATTATTGTATGTCTGCTGAACATGCGCAAGAGCTATTGTATATGTAATAAACAAGTGTAAATTTGATGCTGCTCAGCTGCTGAACAAGAGCATGAAAGGTGCTGGACCGATAGTGGGCCAACAAGCAAGGGCATACAAGAGTGCATAACCAAATGCATCAACAGATGCATCAGAAGACCGAAATAGCAAATGCTCATGCAAGCAAGCAATTCTTCACATGTGCTATGACACCCTTTGCTCTGCACACACCTCTGACATTGCTTGATGCGTCCTTTGACCAAGATTCAGGTGTAAGCATTTCTCTAGCAATGCATTCTTGTTTTCCAATGTGCTCTGCTGCTCTTTCAGCCGGTCCAGCTCAGCAACTGTTTTGGCCAACTCATCTGCAAGTGCTGCTGAGCTTGTCTGCAGCAGCATGGGTAGAGTCTCAGTGTGATCTTTGTTTATTATCAAAATATATGGAAGCATGCTGCAAGCTGGCTACCACTTTCGATGCAACTCTGCATGGACGTGCATGTTTGCCATCAAGCATCTGACTGTGACAGCTGAAGGTTTACAGCTTCAGAGCTGCGCTGGGTAAGTCGGTCTGCAGTGAGTGTGTACCTGAGGCGCCAACGTTTTATTGACCTTTCGCTTCTTGCCTGTCTGCTGTCTGACAGCTGCATCCTGGCTTGATGGGGAGGCAGTACCTTTTACTAGCTGAGACTCGCTGCTTGCTGTAAGAGTGCTGACAGGAAGCTCGCCATCACACAAACTAAATGGGGAAAGTGTAGCCTCGTATTCTACAGCAGCTTGATCTCCAAACAAAGAGAGCGCCTCGCTTCGGTAGGTAGCCGGGAGGAAGGGAACAGGCGGCCAGCTCAAGCTGTTATGACTCTGTTGAGTGTCTTGACTTTTGTCTGGGCCCTTGGTAGTATCAGCACCGAATTCGAATAACTGGGAGGCAAGGTACGCGTGCAGTTGAGTATCGTTTGACAGGTCGCTTCCTGCGAAAATTTCTGTTACGGTAGCGACTGGTAATGCTCGCAAAGCCGCGGAAGCCGCATTTGATGATGCGTCGGGGACAGAGCGTGGCATATTGCTCAAGGCTGAGTATGAACGAGATTTTGTTGCACGCCGGGCTGACGGGAGAAGGTGTTCTTTGCGCCCAGGCAGTGCAAACTGCGGAGCAATGGCTGCTTGCCGTTGTAAAGTGCTCCACAACGTGAGCAATGAGAAGCGAGAGAACTATACTTCGACCACATGAGCGACAAAAAATTGGAACGAACCCAGGAATTTCATTGATAGGTGGCTTGCTATCATTTATTCCGTCGCGGATTTAAAATGGGTCACTTTTGTTGAACGTTTTAAATCGATAGCAAACAGAGCTCCAAGGCTGCGACTTTGGCGAGCGACAGCTGCAGACAGCACATGAATACGAAGAGCACTCCATAAGCTGACTTGCTGACTGTGAAGACAGCATGTTTGCGCAGGTTTGCACATGCTCTTGACTGCATCAGACAGTTCTGTGCTGTGATTGCTGCAAGCCCACCGTGCAGGCATAGCTCAAAAGCAACCCTGCAATAGATGTTGTGCATGCAGTTCCGGTCCCTCACTCAGTGCACAAACGAAAAAACTGCGACCCCACACACGCGATGAGAACGACTTTTGCATTATGTAAAACAAGTTGCTCCATGCACAAAGAGACAATTGTTCTCATAGCTGATCATGGTGAATCTAGTCATGAGCAGGTCTTTAAGTGCATATATGCTACACTTTTCTGGCCCTTGTACGTTGTTTGGTGGAGACCTCCACGACCTTTTTGTCCGTAGACAGGCCCTTACGGCGTCGTACTTCATCTATCATGGTGCGTGCAAGGTTAGCTGTGCCCACTCCTTGTCCTTCTTCACCAAACTCTTCTCGCTCTTCTTCTGTGACTGGCATGAAGAATGGGTCTATCTGGAGCCGTTCCCAATGTGACAGCATTAGTGACGCCGAAGCAGCACCTGAATCAGATCATAGCCTCACTTTTACAGGCTCTGAAGTCCATGCACGGGCACTGATCATTGACATGCTTGGCATGCTTACATATTCCATGTGTGATTGCTGCTATGGCAAGTTCTCTGGTGCGTCTGACATACCTCAAGCAGAGATAACTCGTTTTGCTTGACAACCCTGTCTGCCCAAGGAGTTACAAACAGCACAGCGGAAAGAGCAGCATGCAAGACTGAATGCACATTCTCGTAGCGAGATTGATCGCACCTTCACACAGCAGTGCATGCAAATGAAACAGACCATGGCACAGACCTGATGATTGCCGCCGCATGTCGTTGGCAAAGCCAAAAGACGCCTGTGCTGGCAGATAGGCGTGGATGCTGAACAGATCACTCCCCTCCCTCATCTCCTCTCTCACCACTCTGGCTCTTCTTCTGCCTAGTACTGCGTACACCCCTATTTCACAACAGCAACACGTGTCAACAAATGTGCTGATAGTCTGTATGAAGCTGCAGTGCTTTTAGCTAGAACACTTCAGTCACCATGCCTGCATCGGTGGCCCGTATGACTTCTTCATTGGAGGCACTTGCAATCATAAACAGCTGATGCAATTGAAGGATGGCATGTCAAGTCTTGCTCATCAGCCTGTTTCCTTGCATAGACAATCAGGGGCTCAACATGGGACCATAGCAAGCAACTTGCAGCAATGACTGCTCAGAAGCACCTAAACAGACACAAAGACCGCCAAGCAATAGTGAGTGGACCTGTATGTGTGGAGCCAATGACGCAAGCACAGACAGACAGACAGACAGACAGACAGACAGACAGCCAGACAGACAGACGGACGGACGGACGGGCGGGCGGGCGGACGGACGGACGGACGGACGGGCAGGCAGGCAGGCAGGCAGGCGGGCAGGCGGGCAGGCGGGCAGGCAGGCAGGCATGCAGGCAGGCAGGCAGGCAGGCAAGCGGGCAGGCAGTAAGACAGACATGCCTGAGAGGACTTCAGAGGCCAGAGCGGGCATGTGTGTGGACAGACACGCAGACAGACAAGTTGGAAGACGTACAACTGCACAGACAACCAACTGCACAGACAGACAGTTGCACAGACAGTCACCTGAGAGGGCCTCAGAGGCAGTTGAGACTTGACACAGGAACATGGCCTCAACCAGACGAGGCCCGCCTTCCAGTACCGCCCTCCTGAAGGCCTGCCGCGCCGTGCTGGTCACCTGACAAGGCACAACATCTTCCTTGGACAAGACAACAGGGCAGCTTGCAGTAACAAGGCAGCAAGAGCAGTATCCACAACAGCAAGAAGAAGTGCAGGTTGCGGATTATGTCCTGCAGATTGTGAAGGGTCAGGACGTTGCATCCTGTCTGTTGACCTTCTGGGAGCGCTAATGATGGCTGCAAAACAAGGCGTGCCTGCCACATTTGATGAACAGTCCAAGTTGCGCACTTAACCAAAACCATGGCACAGCAAACAGCTGCTGCTGCCACAAATGTCACAGCGCGTCGAATGAGCTTGCCCAGTCATAGCCATCTAAACATCCACCCAATCACCTTCCACCTGACATGTTGTCAGCAAAGTCCAAAACAAAATACAAGAGACAGAATTCATATGATGACCAAACTTTAGTCCAATGACTTTATTACTTGCAAGGAATGTATTGTCAGCAAATTTTGCAGCAGTTGCGTATTACTGAAGCGAAGCCTACCTGACCAGAGAAGGGTCCATACACTTCTTCTGCCAGGTTCACATTCCCAGGGTTATCTTCCCCCTCTGCCACATTCAAACGTGCCTCCACCTCAAAGGCAATGCCCCACATGGGCTCATCACACAATGGCCCTGCAGCTGTGGCCAGCTGGTATCCATGCATGATGCCAGATTCCACACTGTGCTTGATTCTGTCCCATCCAGGACCCATTGAGTCGGGCCTGGTTCTATCACTTTGGGGCGCCAGACCTAACATGGCTGAGGCTTCAGACCGGCCCAGCTGTAAAGTCACTTGGCTGTTTCCTGCCTGCAGAACCCAACTTGAGCCTGACAAGGATTCAGGGTTTAGGGTTCAGGAGAATTTTGGGTTTTGGGCTATTTATAGTTTAGGGATAATTAAGGTTTATGCTATTTGAATTTCAGGGTTTTAAGGGTTCAGTGTCCAGCTGATGTGTATGCACTCTTTATGGATCCTTTTGGGCCTTGAACCCTTTTTTGCTGTTCAATCTGAGCAAAGTGCATAGAGCCTAGCAGGATGGGAGCTTGAAAGCAGATAAAGTGTGAGTGTGCTTCCTACATCACCTCACAGCGTGATGCAAACTCAGTCACAATTGAGCATTTTCACAACCAGCCATGAGCAAGTGCATGCACAAAAGCAGTTTTCACAACAGACTGTTATCACAAGAGCTTGTGAACACAAGAGCCATATCACAAAAGCATGTTATCACAATACAAACATCTTGGTTATGAGATATTTGCTATTATCAGAATAGAGAAATTGTGATCCTGCACTGTCTGTAATTGGTCTGACATACCCTTGCGCTGAGCTCACTGTGAGCGTCTGCCTCAGCGAGCTCTGAGGGCCTGAGCGCAGGGTCCTCAACTTGAGGCCCCCCAAGATCCGCCTGGGCTGGGTGCGATGCGCTCTTCTTTTCCTGCTTGGCTGACAGCCGCACGACAGCAGAATCTGGCCCGGAAAAGAGACTGGTAGAGGTGCTTTTGGAGCTCAAGAGGAAGTTTGGGCCGGTCCTTTTTGGTCCAAGTGACCAGATTCTCTGCAGCCATTCAGCCAGCGTAACACAGTCAGTCTTCAGTGTAAGCATTGACTCCTACGTCCAAAAGTCTAAAACTGGCTTCAAGAACACACGGTACAAAGTCAGCGTCATGTGCATGCTCGACCTAATTATTGCCTACATGCACCAAAAGCATTGCAGGCTTCACGCATGAGCAGCAGGCTCTATGGCAGCTCACACTAGCAGGCACTTGTAATGATAAACGCGCATCCAGTGGCTGCGTGTAACAAAGCCTTCATCATGCGTACTGCTTGAAAGGTGTCAGTGCGGTTCACATCGGCCGCCACATGAAGTGATGAATGCGTAGTCGGAAGTCACAGCACATCAGGTGCTTGGGCCTGGTGTCCACACGGCTTATGTCATACCTTGAGCAGCTCAGGTGAGCCAGCTTTAGCTTCCTTTGCTGCTGCAATCAGCCGCTGCTTCAGAATCCCAACCTTGCCTGAAGCCAGACTGCCTCCTTCCTCCATGCTTGAGGTTGCATCACCATTGTCATTGGTGCCCATGGCCCTCCCATTTGAACCACCTATACCACTTACCTCCCCTGCAGGATGTTGCACCCACTGTGATCTGTCCCTTGACCCCCCTTGAGACCCCGGCATCCCCTCTGCATTACTTACAGCCGCTGCCATGCTGCGACTCTGATCCTGACTACTGCTGCTGTTCTCAGCTGCTGCTTGCGAGGCTTCTGCAGCTGCAGATGATGACTCATCACTGGCTGGTAGCTGCGGAGACAATGGCTCATCACTGGCTGGGAGCTGCGCAGACGATGACTCATCATTGGCTGACAGGTGCACAGAGTCAGTAGCAACCTCCAGGTTGCTTTCGGCACCTTGCACAGTGCCTGATCCTGTAGTGATGCTGTACGTCTGCTGATCTGTGCCGACCACTTCTGTGTCACCATTCACAGAGGTATCTGCAGTTGATTCTGAAATTGCTGTACTTGAGGATTCTGTGCGGTCTTCACCTGGAGAGCTGTTGGTTGCAGTGAGAGTCATGCGTATGAGGTCTGCATTCTCATCAAGTGCCATGGCTATGGGGCCGGGAAGGGCTACAGCTTTGATGCGTATGGTACACACACCGTTTGCTGTTGTGGCTTCTATGACCTGCAGCATCAAGACTGGGAATGTGAATGGCAGTTACTGAATAGCACTCTTTGCATGAATGACTTCTGCTGTGACAACAGTGCAAGGCAGAAAACAGGCAGTGTGGCGATGTGCCAGTCTGAGTGTAATGAGCACCCTGCAGTAGCAAAGGATGCTGAATACGGTCACGAAGGCAGCCAGCAATACAGGCTGGCCGAGGTTCCGTGTAGTGTCTCACCAACAAACTTGCCAGGAGCTTGTAGTTCTACGCTTTGGGCATCCTTGGTCGATTGTCACCGCACAAAGGCGCGACTTGTATGTTCAAGACAGGCTTTCTTTGATGAGTTTGGCAGACATTGGACTGGTGGACAGCACTAGTGGACAGCAATGGTGCACATAGCACTGGTGGACGGTTTTGGTGGATGGCGCTGAAAGGCAACATTGGTGGACAGCATTGGTGGACACCACTGGTGGACGGCGTTGGTGGACATCACTAGTGGACGGCAGTGGTGGACATGAGTGCGGACAGCAATAATACCTTTGGTGGCTTCACAATGGCTTCTGGGGACTCAGACTGCAGGAAGACAGACTCCCTGAAGGCTACCAGGGGAGGCGAGACCTGCAGCTGGATGCGCGCAAACCGTTCCTTCAAGTCCTTGATTACCGTCTCCAGATGCACTTCCCCTGCAAACAGCGTTACTGGTCAAATCTGAATGTGAAACCTGGAGCTGAAACCTGAATCTGGAACCTGGAACTGAGACCTGAATTTGAAAAGCTGGTTTTGAAACCCTGGATCTGCAGACCTGGATCTGCAAAGCTGAATCTGCAAAGCTGAATCTGGAGCATTCTCTGAACCATGCTGCTCAGACCCATGTTTGTTGATGCGACCTGCTGAAGGTAATGCATCCCAGTCCCAGGCTACTTGCCTGTAAGTGTGTGCATGCTTGACTCACTTGTGTATGCGTGAGCATCAGCATCAGTTTGTTGCACTCACATGCACACACATTCATCACCTGAAATGAGCCAGGATGTCAACCTATTGTACCATATCTCTCAGAGAGTATCTTTGCTTTTCATCCAGCCTTGTACAAGCCCAATCACTCAGACCTGCTGCAAGTTACAGCAGAGGCAATGCATAGCACAGCACAAAGTACTCAAGCAGGCCCTGCAGCCACATGTGTCTAGCCAGGTGCTGCAGCCCTACTAGACAGGGTGTGATGATTGTGTTGTACCTGCATCCAGATGCACTTAGGCAAGCCCTGCAGCCTACCAGAAAGGGTGCAACAGTGATGATGATAATGATGTTGGCACTGTACCTGCAGCGCCCAATACATACTCTCCTTTGTCTTGCAGGGTGACCTCCAAGAATGGATCAGCCCTATTGAGCAGGCGCAAGCCCTCCACCAGCCGGGGCAGCTCACTGGGCAGGGCTGCTTCCACTGCCACCCTCACAATGGGAGCGGCCTGCAGTCGACAGTGCAGTGTCTGTGTGCAGTGTCAACAGTGCAGTGTCAGCAGTGCAGTTGACAGTGCAGCGGCCATGTCAAGCTCTGCATGCAGGTTTGCAAATACACCTTTGCATGCTGCTACCTGAAGGGGCAAAGGATAAAGCCCAAAGAAAAACGTGGAAAAGAAGGAGGTGTTGATTCAAGTAAACTTTCTTTGGCAGGTCGTGAAGACTTTGACCAATAAGCCTGTTTATAAGAGGCAAGCCCTTTGGAAAAAGGGCGTCTACTGTCAACATCCGTGTAAGACTACTGTAACTATCTGTGTGTATCAGGGCGCCTCCATCTGTGGAGCGAGTGAATATTGGAGCAATCAAGCGAGTGCGTGTGTGAATATTTGACTAATTGAGCGAGTAAGTCAGTGAGAGTGAGGGAATGAACAGTTGCAAAATGGATGAATGGGTGGATGAATGAATGGATGGACGGACAGACAGATGAATGGATGGATGCATGGGTGGGTGGGT
>JAABUP010006271.1_pt1 | contig 17123 bp, 19 predicted proteins | sample 5559201 | NCBI WGS metagenome assembly JAABUP01 (sample SAMN10711887, study PRJNA513373) | rock metagenome | isolation source: Antarctica rocks | place: Antarctica
ACTGGGCCACACAATGTCAGGCTACAGTGAGCGAACCGTTTACAGGTTTTGCCGTCAGGTCCAACATTGGAATTGTATGCAGATTGTCCAACTTACAAAATATACAAAACTGGTAGCACAGACCATACCTTGCCATTATTTTGAGCAGCAAGAGCACTCTTGCATTGACTTGCTTGCAGCATACCACTCTGCAGCTTTCATGCTCCTGATCTAGGCCGCTCACATGAATTGCTTGCTCACAAGGAGAAACAGGAGAAAATCAAAGGCAGCAGTGAGCTCATTGTGGATGAAGCCGTGCATCAATACAGATTGTGCGTGTGTGCTGCACAGCAACTTTTGTAGGGCCATGAGCAATGTTGCACACAGGACAGACACAACCCAGAGGGCTCTGCAGCTGAAACCCCATCTAGCAGTGGCCACCACGCATCTGGCAGTGGGAGTCACCCATCCAGCAGTGGCCACCACGCATCCAGCAGTGGCCACCACGCATCTGGCAGTGGCCACAATGCATCTGGCAGTGGGAGTCACGCGTCTAGCAGCAACGACTACGCCTCTGGCAATCAAATGGCAGCAAGCTCATCCAGCATCACGGCTCAGTTGCCTGCCAGCCATGCTGCAGCCATGAGGGAGTTCAGGGAGCATGCAGACAACACCAATGACATCTTCTTGGTAGCGGCGCAGGCCATTGCACACAGCCTCATCACTGCACATGCTGCCCTGGTATCAGGCAAGTGCACAGGCTGTCGTTTGCCACTTGTACTACCTCTCCTGCCCCTCTGGCTATCACATGACAGTATGCGCTCAATGTTGAGATGCAATCAGCTTTGCTTGTCGATGATGTGTCATGCCCACAGCAAACCTGCAACAGGATGTCAGGCATTCTTGAGGCCACATTACAAAAGATGACTGGCATCATTTTGTGATGTGAGGAGCGTACAAACATGTTCAGGGTTACATACTGGTCCTGTTCATCCTGCTGTACACAGTATGCCTCAGTGCAGTATGTCCCTCACAGATGTTACAAAAGCTTCAAATAGTGCTTTTGTAGTAAAAAGCTTTTCTTCGCTATGTTTTCGTTGTGAAGCCCTGTGGTAAGCTGGCAAGCTAGCATTGTAATCTCCAAGCCACAGTTGCTGCATCTCTATGGCTGCAACAGGTGGACTGAGCAATCTGAGTTGCCGGGAGGCCTTGTTGAAGGGTTGGCAGCCGTACCGCATGGGCTGGAAGAAGGTGTGGTGGGAGTGTGTTGCCTGCCCTGAAGATGTAGAAGATGAGCAGGCTTTCAGACAGGGTACTGCCACTTGCGACTGTTTGTCTCCACTAATTGCATGTTGACCACAAGCTTAGCTGGCTGCTATGTTCAATCTTGCATGCTGCTTTCCTTGGATGTCTGATGCTGTAGCTGATGTACAGCCAGATCTGTACAAGTGCAAACTGTGCTGTGATGCGTACAGTCTCACTAGTCTCTGTCCACAGCACGAAATCCCAGGGAATGCTGCAAGTGTTGACAAGCGCATCATTTTGTCATTGCTTGTGTGAAGGCAAGATTCTGGGACCCCTTTGCACACCATGACCAATCGCTGCAGTAATTTGGTCTCAGACGCTGCCTCATCAGCACTGTATGAGTGCCTCTATAAGTAAAAGCACATCCACGATTTGACATCTCACAATTGCAGTCTCACCATAGTTGAGACGAGAGCATTGGCAGCTCCACACAGCATATGGCTTTGCATTGAGTTCCAAGGCAACTGGACTGGTGTGATGCAGAGTTGAAGGATCTGGCTCAGGAGTCTTTGAGCCTCCTGCGAGCAGCAATCTTTGATGAGCGTTTTGCAGCCCTGTTTGAGCTGGATGTGTATGGCAGCATTGTGGGCATGTTTGAGCTCAACAATCTGGGTATGCTTGCAGCAGGCAATGCATTGCCATGAGTCAGTCCAAAGCTGCATGTCACACCTCCATGATGAGCCTTAGACCATCCTGACTTGCGTTGTGGTATCTTTTCATGTGCTGATCAGATTGTTCTGTCGTTGGGTAAGTTCTAGCTGATCATGTGCAAGTCTATGTGTAGCTACATCTGCAGCCTCCATGCTGACAGCTCAATATGGTGTTTCAAAATCTGCGCTCATGCATCCTGCACTCTAAGTACAACTTGCTTGAGCCTGTCTCAGGCACTCATGGGGTGCATGGCATATCAGTTTGCCAATGCTAGGTTTGAGGGGTCAAACATTGTTGCAGGCATCATGAGTCCTTCCCCAGTTCAGGAGTATATAGAAGCTATGGATGATCTTCCAGACGCAGACAGGAGCCTGATTGCCAAGCTAGACTTGGATACAGAAGAGCTTTGTTTAGATGGTACTGCATTCTACGCATTGCAGAGCTGCATCAATCATAGCTGTCAGCCTAATGCTCATGCCATAAGATCAGAGCAGGACTTGTACTGCTCTGCTGTTATCATTGCGAAGCACAGCATACCTGCTGGAGAGGAGATCACCATTTCCTACATTGACGAGTCCTTGTCATATGAGGAGAGGCAGGAGGCTCTTGAAGACTATGGGTTTGTGTGCAAATGCCTGCTTTGCCAGCAGGAGCAGTAACCCAATGCACATGTTGAGCGTTTTTTGGCCCAAGCTGCACAACCGCCAAGCCATGCATTCTGATGTACAGCGCTTTGCAGCATCACCCTGTTTTGGGTCTCAGTTTTATGACAATTGCAAATGTCTGATTTACACAGACTGGTTTTTTTCTGGACTGGATGTGGTTCACATAGCCTGCGTGACAGTGGTTGACAATGCATTGCATATGCATTACATATGTAATATTATTGTAAGTGTTGCAGAACAGCATGCTCTGATCAGCTGTCTGTGCTGGATATGCGGTGAATTCTGCGCATGCTGAGCTCTGCATGACAGTGTTTGCTCTACTAAAGCTCAATGGGGGCAGTAGACACTGTTCCTTTGTGTGCTGTAACACAACAGTTGCCATTTTAATCTGCAAACTACAGGTGGTATCAAAGAGCAAAATTCAAAATTGACACCGATCCCTTCTATTCATTAATAACTTGCTGGTGCAAGTCTAGAAGGTATTTGCATCTTCTTCTCATGTCATGCCCCACGTACAGAGTTGACCAAAGTCAAGTCCAAGTCAACGAGAGTTGCAAATTTGGCAAGACGATCCGCTTCGGGCGCAGCAAGAACCATGCGAAAGGCTGTTCGAGATGACAGAAACCGCAAAGGCGTGGCGCAACGCTGTACCCCCAGATGAAACCCTGTTCTGCAAGCTTGAGTGACCTTTCTCGTCACACGCGCACCGCGACTGTCTGGGTGTCGTCGTTTGAACTGTAAGAAAGGCGTTGTTTTTGCTTTGCCAAGTTGAACTGGCATTGAGGACAGCCTGGAAGGCCCGAAGATTCCGGATCTCTGAAAGGGTACAGCCCAGCAGCGACAAATCAGCAAGCCTGCTTCCCAGCTTTTCGTACTTCAATAGCTGCGCATCAGCTTGCCGGTCATACTGAGTTCAGGCTGATGATGCTTGCTTTCTATTTGCAGGGGTTGGCAAGCACAGCTGGCAAAACATGTCTCAGCCACAGAGATCAGGGTCAGGCAGGCACCGCAGGACTGTCCACCGGGAGGCACCTAGCATAGATGTGAGCTCACGACGGGCTGCAGAAGAGTCAGCATGGCGCATCAAATCTGTCAAACTGGAACGGGATCGGCATGCTCAGCAGCGGCACCTGAACCCTTTGAATATGGCAGATACAATTGGACACCTGGTTGCCAGCTTCAAGGGCAAGCACAGAGACGCCATTCTGGTGATCGGAGAGGTAGTGCACATGTTTTCTGCTCAGCTTACGTCTTGATTTGCCCAACAGTGACTGATCATTTACCGTCGCAGGAGGTGTTTGCCTCACATGCTGCGGTACTCATGTGACAATACTTTATGACAACCCTAGACATCTGCAATGTATCATGATGTAGTGTCTGCGCTATCAGTCACACTGACAGCGCAGAGTATGCTACATGCTCACTATCTGACGGACACTGCGCAGCAGAATCAGTCTATCAATCTCTTCTGGTAGCTTCATGCTGCTTGATCAAGCAAAAGCTTGGCTGGTAATTATGTTTCATTCACGCCTGCTGTAGGACACTCTGGAGGTGTTTGTGGAAACGCCAGAAGCAGCAGCTCCCACAAAGAAACTGAAAAAGGGGCTGAGCAAAGTGTTTGGCCGCAAGGACAGCGACAGTGATGGCGAGGCTGAGTCAGTGGATGCAGTATCAGGTGTTGGTGAGACTGAGGAAGCTCTGGATGGTCACCTCTTCAGCGTTGGAGTGGCGTTTGCTCAGGCAAGCAGGCTACAGCCATGCGTGTCCTATTGCCCTGTTCTGCTGTGCCGCATGCGAGCGCTTTCCATACGCTCTCTTCAGTGTGTAGGGAATCAATGAGATAGGTTCAGCACAGTTGTCCAGACAGGCGTGATAATTGCATCACCACTGTATCAGCAGATCAAGATCAGGCTGCCATAACTAGTCATGCCCACAATGATGCAAGATACAGCTGCAGCCCATTTGTTGCACAACAGGTTCTAGATGGAGCTGATTACCACACTGCCACGTGTCAAATACCTTCTGAATGGCTGTCAACTCTGTGTCTCAGAGGTGCTGAAACATGACTGCGTCAGATTCTGCTGCAGATTTTGCAGTTGTCACAGCATGACAGGGCCATCACTGTATACTACCATCCAAACTCTTTCAGCAGTACGCAGTCCATTCGCTCCAACCTGGCTAGCTGTTGGCGCTTCACTGTCGCCTTGGACACGCCAGAGGTGAGACAAACCCAGCATGCAACACAGGACTGTCAGTGTATTGGCATCCACAGTGTGTATTCTCATCACAGATAAACTGAGATGTCAGATAGTGTAGTGTTGTGTGCCACTACTAAGCAAGCCTGGCTTGCCAGTGGCCGACCCTTTTGTGCTGTAGTGTATGATGAACCAGGAGATGATCATCCTACATCCTGAGCTGCTTTGCTACCACTATCAGCTATGCTGAGCTTATCTCACACACCGCTCAACCCCAGATTAGTATAATCATTAGGAGCAGTTTGACTCCAGCACTGCTGAGTCACTGCATGAGAAAGGCTCATTCTGGTGTGTAGTTGCAGCCGCACTTTGCATTGACAGGCCCACAGCTCTCTCATTCCCATGCTGCATTTTGATCCCTTGCTCCTTCCTTGTATGCTTCACTGTCATGCAGCGTCTGCCTTTACCCTCAGTGTCAATCTGGTCCTCCTCACCTGTTGTGAGTGGCTACTAACTATGTGCAGACATTGTCTGTCCTATGCGTGGTTGTCATTGTGATGGTCTATCCAACAGGCTGAATGGTCTGCCACAGGAGGCTGACTCAGTGATGGCAGACATCAGGCTGCAGCTGGCCAGATATGCTCAGGGCATCCACTGGGTGCAAAAGAACTTCTTGCTGGATGAGTCCATCAGTGCAGTCTTGATCACGGCTGGGCCCATGCCTCTGCGCATGTCTCAGCAGGCCACTGCAGCTTCCAGCCGTCAGTCCTCCCATGTTGTTCTCCAGATGCAGCCTGACTTCAACACCCCCTTTCCTGCCCCTGAGTCCTGGAATCAGCAGGTGACTCATGACGGGCTTACGGCACAAGTGCATTGCATAGCAGTGCAGTATTGAGTCAAAGCCATGCCTTGGCTCTTTTTGCACCACAACATATCAAATGCCACACAATTTGCTAGCTTGGCCTTGGCAGAGGAGTGCACTGTCCATGCACGCTGCATCAAATCACCTTGAAGCGTCTGCATGATGACTTGACACTGTTGCGCATGCTGCAAAACAGGTGCTTGTTCCATCAAGCATAGATCATTGACCCATGTCAAGCATTGCATTGACAGTGTGTTGCTGCAGGCTGGCAAGGGCGATGTGGCTGATATTGTACGTGTCTTCCTGCAAACGCCTACTGGCTCCTGCCATGTAGATATCACCAAAGCCATCCTGAAAAGCCATCTACAGGTACCCAACATGTTTCGTGCTCGTGGTTTTCACTTATCCCACTGTCAAAGACATATTGTCTGTCTGCTCAGATGCCAATCTCCCGCATTTGCTGGTGCCAAATGTCACAAGCATTTGCAGCACAGCTCATAGCTGCTGTCCAGTGGCAGCGCATGCGGTTGTGTGCACAAGCACAAGACATGAATGTCAAGGACAGTGGCAGCGCATGACCTCACCACCGCAAGCTTGCTTTCATTTCATCACATACCTTGCATCGCCAAATCAACAAGCCAGCCCAGGCTAGACTTGCAGCTCAGCAATGACGGCTGCAGGGCGACAGAGGTCACTTCTACGTGAATGCTGTGGCCAAGCCAGTCAACAAGGACATCAGCCTGGAGGCCCTGGAGAGGCGCAAGAATGAGATTGACAAGTACCTAGTGCAAGGCCCCAGGAGCTCACACCGCCTGTCTCTCAGCCACGCTGGCAGCTTCACAACTCAGGCTGATGACACATCAACTGCTCCCACGCCTCGCGAGCAGTCCCTTGCGCCCACGCCACGTCAGCAGTCTGCATCGGGCACCCACACCATGTTCCAGGACAGCCCAACAGCATCAGAAGCTTCCAACTCACAGCTGGCGCATCACCAGCAGCACATGAGCCCACGTGCAGGGCACATGCATGGGGGGTTTGCCTTCTCTGATAAGCCCATCCTGGGGGGCCCAGAAGACCTGGCCAGATCCAGAAGCTTCAGTGGGCAGGAGCGCAAGCAGATGCCCACTAGTCTGAATGTGTCCACTGGCAGGGATGATGATGCACAGGCCATGCGCAGGTGAATGCCAATGCTGCTCACACTACCTGCTGATAATGATAACCTCGTATTCAATATTTGCCAAGTCATAACAAACTTTTAATTTTGCCAATGAATAACAATGAAACGTTGTGAGGCAGCACACGGGCAGCAGCAAGCCTGCTTACTGTGTGAGGCTACATGATGCAACCCAGTAAACCTGTCATATTGGACAGCCATTGCGTCCAACAGTCTGGCCGTGCCAAAGGTGTCCGGAGCCTCTGGCCACCCTTTGGCTCTCCTCATTGCCTGGCGCTGTGAACTAGTAACAGACAGCGCAATGCATTCTATCAACATGGCAATGAGCATACAGACAGACCTGCACAGCAGATGGCTTGCTGCCTGCATACATCTACATGCGTGTATCGACATACACATACAACAGGCACGTATACACATATGCATGTACACACTATGTATACACGCACATGCATGTACAGACTTCACATGCACAGACATGCTTGCATGTGCACAGGGCAAATTTGTGATCATCTCTGTTGGGGTCTCTGCTGCCAGTCTGCATACCTGCATGTACACGCATACATACACACATGCATGTACAGACAACACACAATCACGTTCACAGGGTGAATTCATGGTCGTCTCTGACGGGGTCTCCCAAGAAGGCCAAGCCAGGCAAGGGGCTCACCATCCTGGCAGACACTGAAGCCCCAGTTCAGCCGGATAGTGCAGGCAGTCCTGTGGACAGGGACCTCATGGCCACCAAACGCTTGGGCAGTGTGCGCTTTGCTGCTGACCATCTACAGCCAGATTCCCCTAGGGGGTCATCACTCACAGGCATGTGGCAGGTCTCTGTGCTTTAGATGCATGGTCCATATGTTTTGTGCCAGTTGAAAGCTTTGTTGCAGGATTTCTGGACTTTTCCTGTTGCCATGTGCAACTGAGTGACGATCAGTCTCTGGTGTCCTGTGTACTGCGTACCAGGAACATGCAGCCCATTTCTACATCATGTGCATGCAGCGATGGTTCAGGTATGATGGGTGCGCTCGTCAATGAGTTCAGATGTCAAGTACGCCAGTGATTGCAAGAACACCAGGGTTTGGGAGTGCAGACATCAGGAATTGTCACCCCTGGGATCAGAGTCAGGGTCTAATGCTTTGTGTTGGGGTCTGCAGGGCAGCAGCAGGGCTCCCCCAGGGCACAGATGCTGGCTTCAGCAGCTGCAGTCCAAGTACGCCTGCATTGCAGAGCACAGCGCGTGCCCAGGCAGTCCTCACCCCCACAGGAGGCCTCCTCACCTCAAGGTATGCTACACACCCAACCACAGAGCACTTGGGGTCTGTCATCATGCTGCATAAACCATGAAATGATCAGCTGATGGTGTTGCATTCCTTGCGTGCCGTGGGAGTACATGTGAAGCTGCAAGCATGCTTTATCATGTGCAGCAGCCTGGCAGCCCCTTGCTGTGCATGCTTACATCGTGCCTGCAACCCTTGCCACAGGTTGGATACAATGAGCTGGAAAATCACCATTCTGGTGTCTCTCCACCCCAATAGTATGCATGCGCCAAAATCACCCAGCAACCATTGGGGAATATGTTGACCACCCAGCAATCAATGTATAGACCCAAATTCAAAGTGGACAGACTCCGTGTAGACTCACTCTTGTCACTGATGCCACAGGTGCGACCCCTCAGGCAAGCAGCAGCAGCAGCCAGCTCAGGCCGCTGTCACAGCTGGCGGCCCAGCAGCCACATGTCCTGAATGATGTCATCAGCCAGCCAGCCATCTGGATAGCGTACACACCCCTAACAGTCATCCTGCTAGTGCTGCTGTACATGCTGAGGACCACGTTCTGGACCAGCCTGTTCGCCAGTGCAGTCAGCACAGCCATCTGTGTGCTATACGCTGCACAGCAGCGGCTGCTGCTGGGGCGCCAGGAGCTCATCGCTGTCAGGAGAACGCAGAAGGCTGTCAAGGCCTCTGCAGAATCTGCCCTGCAGCAGCAGAATGATGATGCGGGGCAGGCTGAGAAGGCCCTGCCCTCCACGCAGATTGTGCTGACGCTGCTGGGTGCTGAGATTACAGACTCCGTGTCAGCTGAAGGTGGGCTTGCGGAAGCCTCTTGGTCTCATGAACGCCTTGTGTCGCACCTCATTCTTGGCACTTGGTCATCTCTGATTTTGGTCCAACTGGGCTATGTCATGACAGCACATAGCCTTGTGCAGCAATGCTTGCCTCTGTAACACGAAATGCTTGCAGCAGCTCCTTCTTCAATCAAAGCCTGTGTTGTGCAGAGATCTGAACTATGAGCGTGCTTCATATGTATTCGTCATGAGAGACTGCGGCATGGTGATGCAACTGCCCATCTTGGACTATGCCCTGCATATGCAGATTTTTGCTGATATGTGTGTATCTTCTGCGCAGCTGCAAGCACCTATCAGGATGCATGCATTCACAGCATGCTACATTCTCCCCTATACAATGTACCCTATATCACATGATTGTACATAGGCTGACAGCCAGTGCTGATTCTGCAGAGACAGGGGACCTGTATGATGACGATGCAAGTGAGATCAGTCTGGAGGTGGGTGCTGAAGCCGGCCCTGAGTTTGAGACCCAAGTCCAGGAACGCCTGCAGTCAGCTTCAGTGGCTCAGTCAGGCCCCACCACAGATGAGGGGGTACCCACTGCTGTGGCCCCCCAGCACTCCTCCCTGCGTCGCTTCAGCAAGGACCATGCCGTGTCTGATGACATTCAGAAGCGCTTCATGATTGCTGTGGAGGATGACGAAAAGGCTGCAAAGAAGCGTGTGCAGGAATGGCTGGTGAGGTTCTGCACTGTTAAAAATACAGAGAAATCTGTCCCTTGAATGGTGTAAATCCAAAGCATGCCTGGGAGAATGCTAAATCGCATCTCTGGATTGGAGAGTGCACTCAGCCACGCATTGTTCAATTCAGCCATGTCTGAACACTTGTGTCATGTTTGTGTGTTGAGGTGTATAGGGCTACACAATATCTTCCTTGTGTGTCAGGTTGACATCATCTTGCAAGTTCTCTTATGAGTTTCATGCTGGCATTTGGCAAACAGTGAGACCAACTTGTCTCCTGATTTTGCATCTGCAACGGCATGGCACAGGCTCCTTTCCGGTGCCCAATAGTTTTGTTGATAGCTCAGTGGCTTCTCTTCTTGTGCTCAGCTTTTGTGCATTCTGCATGGTGACTCAATTGCACAATGTGCACCTGTTGCAAGCAACATGTATGCCTCTCACCGGACATCAGCAAAGGATGTTCAGCCAATGCTGCAGGCCAGCCGCTGACCTGAGTGTGTGCGATGCAGGCCGCTGACCTGAGTGTGTGCAATGCAGGCCGCTGACCTGAGTGTGTGTGATGCAGGCCGCTGATGTGAGTGTGTGTGATGCAGGAATGGAAGACACAGCATGGGCTTGCAAATGGGCCCAGCCAGCCCCAGCCTCATTATGAAGCCATGAAGAAAGCCATCATGCATGCAGTCATCTGCTTCAGCAAGTCAGATCACCCGATTCGTATCATGAAGGTGCGCAAGATCATCTCTGTAGTGTGTTTCCATTCTGTCATTGTGATAAATATTTACATGCGCTGGACAGATATTGCATAGCCCAGCAAACAAAGTATGTCACTTGCTGTGACATCTGCTTCGGAGAGACAAGACTTGTCCCGCTCGTACTTAGCTCATCTTGAGCTGGAAAGCGAATGTATTACTACTATTATCATCATTATTATTATTATTATTATTATTATTATTGTTGTTATTATGACATCTGCATGATCGGCTGTAGTCAGCATGGCAATGATTAGCTCTGCAAGCACTTAAGCTGATGCTGGTGAGTTTGGTCCAGGTCGGTGACATGCGGGCTGCATGGAAGAAGATGAAGGCTGCTGGTATCACCAGCGACATTGGACTCAGGTATGCCTACATATCACGTGTGAAGGCAAGTGGCTCTGTGCCATGTTGCTGCTGTCTCAACACCATCTGTTGTCTTGGAGGAGCATGCAAGAACAAAAAGCTGATGTTGTCATGGCTGTTTTTTTGGAAAATGAGCATCAGCCATTGTGTGAGTCATACACCATTGATTGTCCCTTTCTGGCTCTACTCTTTGGACACAGACATCGCTGCAATCGCCTGTTTAACACAATGTCATGCAGATGGCATTGTGCACATCGTCCCGACAACACCTTCATGATCCTTGTCCAGCCAGAAAAATGAGTTTTGCAGGTGCACACAGGCATGCAGCAATGCAGTCAGCGTTGCCGAGCAATTTTGCTGATTTTGAGAAAATAGCTTCAACTTTATCATAACATACCTTGATTCAGGCCTCCAGGCTGCTGCCTCAGGAGGCTCCTGTCAAAACTGCCAAAAGGCATAGACTTTTCTGTTGTTGAATTCAGGCACTTTGGGTTTGTGGAGGAGTACATATGGCAGGTGATGGACCCCCGGCCCTTGCCGCTAGGCACAGCCATCTGGATTGTGGACCTGGGGGGTATGGGTCTGTCTGATCTAGGCAGCGAAGCCTTCCAGTTCTTCAAGCGCATGTCTGTGGAAGTGGGCATGCATTACCCAGAGCGCCTGTACAAGTACGCACCACTCTGCATGATTAGATGCTTGCATCATGCATGCTGATTATCAGTGTTACAGTGGTTTCGTGCATGAGACATGTGTGTGTGCGTGTGTGTGTATGTGTGAGTGTGGGTGGTGGCAGCACATAATTTGCCGCTGAGCTGAGCTGCGCATGTTCTCAAAAAGGGGGTCATCACTTGTGCTGTCAGCTGATTTGCAAGCTGACTCAAAGGCCTGTGCGCCATATATCTGTGCAGACAACACAGAATTGCTGTGAATACAACAGCTTCTTCTGTGTTGTTGGTGCAAAATAAGACAAAACAAACCACAGCCACCAGCTGACATGCAGCAGGCCAGCCAACTTGTTGCTGTTACAGTAAGTGCTGTTACACAGGTCTTGGACCACAGCAAGTGTGCAACTGCCCTGCTGAATCTGGTGGTGCTGCAGGCTGGTGTTGCTGAATGCACCAAGCTTCTTCTCCTTGCTGTGGAGGATCTGTGAGCCCGTCATGCCCGGCTCCACCAGGGACAAGGTCAAGGTTGTCAGAAGTCACCAGGTCAGCTTTTCTACAATGCCTTTTTGGTTTCTTTTTGCTTTCTGGTGTCACTTTTGCAAATCATGGTGAGAAGTCACCAGGTCACCTTCTTTACAATGTCTTCTTGTTTTCTAGTTACTTACTTCGAGTTACTTACTACTCTAGTTACTTACCTATTCTACTCACTTACTCTAGTTACTTATTACCTTACTGATTTGCAAATCATGTTCAGAAGTCCCAGGTCAGCTTGACTACCAACAACACGAACAGCTTGCTCACCTGAAACTATTGCAGGCATCTGCTCACTGCAGTGCATCTCTGATCATTGCTTGACTTTTGCCACAAGGGCTTGTTCTTGCTTGAACTCAGTCAAGCTGTTTTGAAACATGTTGGGGAAACATGCATGTCAATGGTTGTGCAGGAGCTCATTGCTGCCTTGGCGGATGAATGTGATGCAGCACAAATTCCTTCACACTACGGTGGCACGGCTGCTGTTCCACTGTATGATACAAGGATTGAGAAGGAGATGCGAGAATATGTGCAGAAGTTGTCTTGACTGCCTGACTGCACCACTGTATGATTCAAAGATCGAGATTGAGACGCGAGAATATGTGCTGAAGTTGTCTTGACTGCCTAAGTGCAGAAACTCGTATTTTCACATGCTTTTAGCTATGCTACAGCTTTATGACCATTTGATGCATGAAGTCCTGACTTACCATGATCAGTCTCCTTGCAGACTCATGCCTTGATTTCAATCACCGTGATGAGACAGTAGCACACAGTTGATTTAGTTGTAGATGACGTAGTGAGGTTATCATGAAATGTTGTGTTGTATAGCACTTTATTATGCTTAACAGTAGCCCAAGTTGACAAGGTACAAGTAGACTATTTACTTGTGTCGCTGCATCCCAAGAAGGTGTGCTGGTGTACACTTCCATGCTTGTTCAACAGAAATGGGGCATAAGCTCGATCACAGGGATGCGTGCAACAGTCTGCAACGAGGAGCCACTTGATGTAGTCGTCTGCAAGTCAGAGCACGAGCACAGACGCTTGAGTCCAAAGCAAAATGTCGTTGTGTTGTCTTTGACCACATATATGACAGACCTGAAAACTTGCTTGATCTTGTTGAACTTCAAGTCTTTCAAAGCTGTCAGCTGAAGCATGTGGGTTAGAATGAAGGGAAGAACCATATCGTTGGTCAGGTATGGAAGCAGACATGAGCTGAAAGGTTGTGTCACCGGGCAAAGTACTTTTCTAGAAGATCACAAGCTTTGTGTAGCTTCTCATCAGCTTTGCAGAAGCAGAACCTCACAAGATACCTTGGTGGATCTGGACTTACATAGAATGCACTCACCTGCAGTGCAAAATATATGTCAGGCACAACGTTCTGCTTGCCACACGCTGCTGCACATGCCATGGAGCAAGTTCTGCCCAAAGGGATAACAGCAATTGTGGCAGAAGGATGCCAGCATGAGTGTGAACACATGTGAAATGCTGAGGAACAACAGCTCTTACCGGCAAAGCAGTGACGCCAGCTTCTACTGTGATCCTGTTGCAGAAGCCCACATCATCCTCATTGCTCCCCTCAGGCAGCAACGGCCTGCATATCAAGCAGAGTGTGATTGCCAGGCAGAAAGTTCCAATGCACAACAACTGATCTGCTGCAACATGCAAGGTCTGACGCCCTGCCCACCTGAAATCTGCCATGAGGAAGTATGAGCCTTGTGCTGGCAGCACATTGAAACCAATCTTCTTGAGTCTCTGTGCTAAGTAGGTGCGCTTCTGTTCCAATGAATGACCAAGTGTCCTGCAGCATCATCAAGACATTTTGAGAGCTGATGCTGACCAGCTTTCTACCTAATGGCATGCATGCATGAAGCAAGCCATGCTTCTCTGCAGCTCGCTGCACATTGCAGAGCAGATCAGTGCATCAAGCCGCAGTCGATGCAAGCAGCAGATGCAAGCAGATAATGCAAGCAGTCCATGCAAGCAGTTAATGAAAGCAATTAATGAAAGCAATCGATGCAGTCAATGCAAGCAGTCAAACATTCAGCATGCAACCAGGATTCTGTATCAGGCGTGTTCGTCACTGCGTGTAGGGTGGAACCCACGTGAAAAAAGAGGACTCATTGTCCAAGCCATATGCTACAGCCCGTTGTAGATTGGATGGCACTGTGAAGACCAAGAACTGGTGTGCCTTGGCTATGGCATTGATAAGAGACAAAGGTCCGGTCACCCATCCTATCTGCACACAGTCAACACTGTCTGTGCACTGCGTGCTGTGCATCAGACACATTTTGTACAGCAGCAAGCTGCACTGGAGGTATGCTACATCACATATAATTGATGTTTGTCAGACATGCTTCAAGATGCTTTGTGATCTATCATGATCCACCTGTGTTGAGCTCATGCTACCAGCATGCACCCGAGCTGAGTATTCTGTTCTGTGACACAACAAACAGGCAAATTAAAATACACACAGACAGACACAACAAACAGGCAGATCATCACACACAGGCAAACATACAGACAGACAAACACACAGACAAACACACAAACACAGACACACACACATGGGTCCTGTCATGCAAGAGGTATGTGTATACCTGTGATGTTGACTTCCCCTTGTGGGCCAGCCAGAAAGAGGGCTGCTGGAGCCAGAACACTGCTCTTTGGAAAGGCCTTCTCCTGGCTCAGATACATCTCACACAGCTCCTGATGCACCTCTGCTATCCCTAGAAAGGAGAAGAAAAGAAAAGTTTTTACTCTTTTCAGCAATCATAACGGGAGCCTCCCAAGGCGGCAGCCTGAAGCTATGACCATAGGCCATAGCCCAAATCTGCTACCCCTGTGTGGTTCACACCACATGCCTCAAGCTGGCTGCACCCCTGTCCAATGCATGATGACAGTACTGCAATCACCCTATGCAGGCTTCCAACAACAGGGCCATCATGTGTGCACATGTTCATGCAAATGACAGGCTACGGTCCACTGTCTGTCACGAGGCAGACTGAATCATGCTGATGTGCCTCAGGCTGACAGCTTCAGACATTAAGATAGTTGCCTTAGCAAGCGATAAGTCAAGGGCCACAGCACACACTCACAGCGCCAGGTTCATTGGGTGCGCAACTTCAGAAATGTACTCATGACCTATGTAAGTTGAACACGGATGACAAGGTGTACTACAGTATGTTACAGAAAACAAAGGAAGCGTCTTGTCCAGAGAAAGTGAGGGGCCTGGCTCACCTTTAGAGCAGTCAGAGTGGATAGCAGCTGAGCAGAAGCGTGCAGCCTCCACAACCACATTCAGGTTGGTGTTCAAGCGTTGCTGTGAGGAGTCCTGAGCAAGCACACCCTGCTTGGCAAGCTGTAGAGCTGTCTGCATCAGCTTGATCCCAACCTGAGTAACAAGCTCCTGTGGGGCTGCATGCGTCCCTGCACCCCCTGAAAGAAAAAGAACAAGGGAATTTTACGCTTTTCAGCGACCATAATGGGAGCCTGCTAAGACGGCAGCACGGAGATGCAGCCCCTGAAGACAACACAGCATTGGTTTCAGGGTTGGGTTCAGCTTTGTCTGAAACTGGCAGGATGTTACTCTGGGCTACAGTGTTCTGTGAAGCAACCAGCTGTATTATAGCAGAGCTATACAGTCAGCATCGCAGAGGCGGCGGCGCCTTCAGCAGTCAAGTACGGTCACTCTGCAACAGCAAACACCTTCAAGCTGAAAACAAGGCACACATCGCCAGCAACACAACATCCGCTGCTGAGACACTGTTGTTGCATGAGCCTGATTGCACAAACATGTGCATGAAAGCCTTCCAGCCAATGCTGGAAGGCTTTCTTGTATGGACTATGGGATGCATTGTATAGGTTATATCATGTGCTTGTAGCCACCATTGACATCATGTTCACTTGCATGCATGGACTACTCACTCCTCTTCATCAGCTTGGTAGCACTTTTGAATGTGCGTTTCTCTTGCACAGGTACTTCTAGCACATCCAGCAACACCACCAGTTCTCTGTCAGCCAATCTGACACAGATCACCAACCTGACAAATGCTTGGCAGCTAGATCCTGCCAATTTGACACAGCAATTTGGTCTGCATGTCTATGGTAGTGGTGCAAGCACAGGCCTGATTGTTGAAAGCGGAAATGATCAGGTGACGACCCATATCCCTGCTTACTTTGCTTGCAGGCATTTCCTTGTTTGTTGACCATAGTTGCTTTCCCTATGTGTGTATGTTCACCACAGCTGCTGCAGCTCACACAGCCTCAAAGGCCAGCATGCCTCACAGTATATCTCAAACTGTATACACTTCAAGCAGGTTGTCTATTGTGTACATTAGCTGCCGTGTGTGTCACCTGCGAGTGGCAACAGCAAGCTAACCCTAAACCCTAAACCCAAGATCATGTTGAATTTACATAACATCATTGCCCAAGTAACACCTGCTTGCCAGTTTGTTCCAAAGCTGTTGCAGCGACCCGGCCTGCTGAAAGGCTCTTTGCTCATCTGTCTGCAGTCCTCTGCCAGCCTGAGACTGGGTCCCAGCGGTGGAAACAGCACCATACGCCTGGCCAACCTAGGGTCAGCCGCCTCTTTCCTACTAAGCTATGGCCAGCAGCCAATCATTTATGTCAACACCACCCACACACTACTCTATGGAGTCAATGGTTCCAGCAGCATCAGTCTCACCACCAATCAACAGGGAGCCTCCACAGTCAACATTGCAGGAGATGTGATCAACATGCAGTCTCCGCAGGTCAGCTTTGCAGGGAAGCTTGCCCTTGGCAATGACACTGCTGCTATGCTGCTGCAGCAGCTATTGGCATCTGACATGTCACCATCGCTATCAGCACTGCTCTCCTCATCATCAACGCCGCCGTCGTCCATGCTGTCACCGCCACCACCACCAAATACATCACCCCCACCCCCACCACCAAATACACCACCACCACCAAATACACCACCACCACCACCAAATACATCACCACCACCAAACACATCACCACCACCACCAAATACATCACCACCACCACCAAATACATTATCACCACCACCAAATACACCACCACCACCAGATACATCACCACCACCACCAGATACATCACCACCACCACCACCAAATACATCACCACCACCACCGCCCATGTTGCCACTGCCGCCCCCCTCACCACCACC
>JAABUP010006273.1_pt1 | contig 17120 bp, 25 predicted proteins | sample 5559201 | NCBI WGS metagenome assembly JAABUP01 (sample SAMN10711887, study PRJNA513373) | rock metagenome | isolation source: Antarctica rocks | place: Antarctica
CAGATGAACTACACATGGTTTTTGAGTGTCCAGCTCTCCACCCACTGAGGCAGCAATATGCTTCTTTATTTTCCACGAACACTGACACTATGAGGTCCTTTTTTGCGCAGCAAGATCACATGCGGGTAATCAAGTTTATTCTGAGTTGTCTCGATTTCCTCCAAGTTTGACATTTGTCTTCTTCTATATGTGATCAGACTTGTTGGCTGGCTAAAGCATTGTAATCTCTCTCTCTCTTCACTCATTCGTTCGTTCATTCATTCATTCATTCGAAGCTTTGAGCCATCACTTTAGAATCCCGAAGATGTAGCTCACTGTAGATCCACGGAGCCTAGCCAGTATAGGACCCAGCGTAAACAGGTCCGCGGCCAGGTGCTTTCAGTTGTCGCTACGACCTGATTGCTTCAAGCATTGCCCTGTCAAGTCTGAACACGATCGACCCTCTAAAAGTGCAGATGGCTGCTGTTGACTTGCCCTTGGCTGACTTGGACGACTTGGGGCCTGCAGTACTTCCCACCAGAAACTCCGTGTCGATGTTGTATGCAGAAAAATCAATGCAACCCCCGTCTGTGGTCAACATTGAAACTCAGGAGGTGTGTTCTGAAAGCAGTGGCACCTGTTGTATACCTCAGCTGCTTGACCAGAACTGCTGAAACCGCAGCTGCCATCTTGCAGGTAACAGTCTCCAAATATGAAGGTTCAAGAGCTGCGGACGGCCTTTTTGAGGGTGCTGGACGTGCAGACTTTACTTCAGGCAACACATATGACGGGCTTTTCCAGCGTGGGCAGATTCATGGCCAAGGCAAATACATCTGGACTGATGGGCTGGTGTATACAGGCATCTTCATGAATAACAAAATTTCAGGCACAGGGGTGAGCGTACAGGCTTTGCTGCACTCTAGATGCCAGATATGCACAGCAGGGGACCTTACTGCAAGTCTAATGCTGACCGATCCTTCTGCAAGCTACACATGTACATTACGTCCTCATCACGCTGCTGACATTATATATAGTGTGGTTGCAGGTTTATGAATGGCCCAGTGGTGCAACATATGAGGGTGATGTGTCAAATGGCAAGCGCCATGGGTTTGGCACAATGCGTTTTGCTGGCAGCGATGTGGTGTACACAGGGCAATGGCAGGACAGCAAAAGGCATGGTCAAGGCAAAATGGTGTATGATAAGGCTGAGAAGTGCTTTTATGAAGGTAGCAACACTACTGAGTAGCTGCATCAAATGTCATGTTGTATGCTCAGCATAGCCGGGCTTCCTACGTAGCTCACCCAAGCATGAGGATTGCTGATCATGGTAACACCTTCTGGGTTACAACAAAGCTCTGAAGCCACTGGTTTGCTAAGATTTGCTGTAAGAAGTCATTTCCGTGGCAAGTTCTGATTGCTACTCTGGTGTCAGACAGGCAACTTGTGCTACCAGTCTCAGCTGTTAGGCTGTATACTCAGGCGGGTGGCAGAAGAACCTGAAGCATGGGCAGGGCACCATGCACTACAGCAGCGGCAACACATACACGGGGGGATGGGCAGCAGACCAGAAGCAGGGGCAGGGTCGTATGCAGTGGGGTGAGGGGGAGCAGTACACAGGGCAGTGGGCCAATGGCCTGCAGAATGGCATTGGCCAGCATGTCTGGATTCAGCCTGCCTTTCCAGGCGCCAGCACCGTCACCAATCATGCCTTCTTCCTGAGGCACAACAGGTCTGTACCAATCGCAGTTGCTTCTTGCTCACTGCTTGCCATGCGCAACTCTGCATACCAACTACCATGTGCTTCCTACTTTGCTTGGTGAACATTGAGAAGCTTGCTGACCATAAATAGTTTGATGCCAATGCCTTCCTGGCTTTGGTCTGGAACAGGTATGAATTGCTTTGTATACTTGTACATAGCAAGAGTGAGTCATTGCGGCAATTCAAGCTCTTGGGCTAGGGTGATCATTTTGCTGCCTTCAAGTGTTTCATGGGCATTGGGTTTTGTAGCCAAGCACTGATCTAATGCCGCATCATTGTCTTGCCACAGTAAGGCTCTGTAATCATAGGAAGATCTCAATCGTAAGGCCATGCAACACAGGTGGCTTACAACAGGATTGGTACATCAGACTGCTCTTTGCCTCTTCTGCATTGCAGATATGAGGGCACATTCAAAGATGGGCAGCGGCATGGCTATGGTGCACTGTACTACGCCACAGGTGCCAGCTATGAGGGAGAATGGCAACATGAGCAGAAGCATGGCCAAGGCGTTTTCACCTTTGAGGATGGGACAGTCTTTGATTGCATGTTTGCCGACGACCAGGCAGTTTTGAAGGAAGGGCAGGCGTGGGGCCCAATCGGTCTGGGCGTCAAGCTCAGAGTACACGATCTGCTTGAAGATAATCACAACAAGCAGGCATGTCCATGTGCCTTGCACTGACTGGCTGCAAGCAGTCAGAACAGAACATTGAGGAAGTACTGCTGCCAGTTGCCAATCCCGAAATTGTGTTGGCCCACAAGTCAAAATCGTGACCACATGGTGTGCATAAAACAAGAGCACACTCACACACATACTGCAGACACAAAGCCAGGACTTCTGTGTTCACACGTCAGCAAGTATGCACACTTGGGATGCACTGGTCTATCTTGGTGCTGACAGTAGGACACAAAGGCAGCCAAGCATGTGTGTGCAGGCAGTGCTGACGGCCCTGAGCAATGAGCTGCTGTGCGTGAACACAGAGCTGCGAGTGGTGTATGATGCATACAGTGGCAGGCAAGGGCAAAGGCCCTGGGCCTGGGGCCAACCTGAGCACAGTGCAGCCCTCACTAGTGCTCAGCTGTGGCTGCTGCTGCGAGAATGCAGCGTACCGGAGCCTGACTGCTCCCTGGCAGACATCAACATGGCTCTCGCTCAGGTGAGGCTGACTTTGTAAGACCTCCCATACCAAAGTATCATCACACACAGAAGGACAGCATCAACAGCATCGTACATAGCTTTTGCAAGCTAACTCTCCTGTTCACCTGAAAGTAAGCAAAAGATGTCATGCTGCTGTGAGCACGTGTGCTGTTGATGGAGTGTTGCTTCAGAGCATCAAAGACAGTCCTAGAAGATGTTATGCAGGCTACTGGGCAAAGCTGTACATGCAATGCCACATCACTGATAACTGCAACTCAGCTTCTGCTGCTGCAGGCTTGTTCTCCACCTCCACAGGTGAAAAGGCTGCGCTCAGAGCTGGCTTCCCCAGAGCTGGCAGTGGCTGTAGGGGGTGGGGTACCGCCGCTCCACACCCCCATGCGCCAGTTGCTGTTCTGGGATTTCTGTGAAGCTCTTGTGCGCATAGCACACCTGAAGTTCAGGCATCTGCCCAGCATGCAGCAGCGCCTGCATCAGCTGCTGCACACTCTCATACTGCCTCATGCAATCAAGGTCAGCATTTGGTACTACTTGCTTGGAATGCAGAGGCTGCATGTGCCTGTAGGGTAACATCATGGTTCCCAGCCTGCACACTGCCATCATATCTACGTGCATGCTAGGCCTTTGACGCGCATGCTGCTCAGATGTACAGCTGATACCACAAAGCTGCATATTGCATGTGACCTTCTCTGCCGTAAAACGCTGATGGCCTAGAATGTTATGGCAATTTGCATGCTGAAAATGCCAAGTCTTGACTGGTTTGCAGAGCAACAAGAGCAATCTTTGGCTACAGCACCAGTCAGATGCAGATGTACAGGCTTTATCTGCTTCCACGGCAGCTTTGCAGCCTCTCTTCCTTCACATTGCACAGCTTGAGCCCAACAGCAGCTCGACAGCGCCTGCAGAGTCAGTCAGTGCTGGCAACAACAGTGATTGTGACTCTGCACCTAGCACAAGTACTCACAGTAGTCATCAAGCCAACAGCAATGGCAGCAGTGGCAGCCAAGTTGCAGAACATGACAGAAATGACCAAGAAGGACAGCTGTCATGGACATCCACAAGCACATCCTTGCGCAGGGTACTGCAGACATTGCAGAAGAGAGGGCTGTTGGGAGCAGGGGTATCTACGCAGCAGGCATTGCAGGCATTTCAGAATGCTTGCTATGCTGGATGCCAGACAGAGGAGGCTGGGTAAGTCGTGCTGTGGTCTAGCACCATGACTAACTGGAGCTCATGTGAGCCGTGACATTGTATTCAGCCCGCTTCACCATGAGCGTCAAATGAGCCTGTGTGTCTTGGAAGTCGCACTGACACTATCATGCTCTTGACATGAGCCCCGATCAGGAGCTGATACTTGCAGGCGAGCTGGTGCAGCTGATAGCCTGGCAGATATTCTCAACTTGGACAGCACCATGATCTTCCCAGAGTTTGTGGAAGGACTAGCACGCTGCTTTGCCCTGGTAAGTCATTGTGCTCATGATTGCGAGGCCACATGTGGCTGTTGCTGCCACTCATGAGGAAAACTTCAATATTGCTCTCTCGATGGGAGTTCGATGGGACTCTGCTTGCATTCATTACATGCCAGCAGTAGTGGCGCTGAGTACAATTTGTGACCCTGCTTCAAGAGTTGAAACATGTATGCAGGAGGCCGGGCAAGGTGAGCAAGACTCATGGGTATCACAGCTGAATGCGATGGTGAGTAAATTATGAAACAGAGCAACTTTGATGCAATTGTCAAGGCAAACTTTCATAATTGCAAAATACAGTCTTTACTGGAACATGAGAGATAATGTCTGATGTTGCTGTCTTTTGCATTACAGACCAGCGGTGTTCACAAAACCCTGTGAGCATGCATTGACAATGGCAGCTTGATCTTCCACAGACATGCCTGCTGTTTGAAGCACAATTGCAGCTTTGCCGCCTTCAACACACCAAACTTTTCACAGGTCGCGTTACACCCGTGAGATTGCCGCCTGCACATCAAGCACACATTCAGACAGGTGCCAGCAGCAGCTGATAAACACCATTGTTACAGGTGCGCAGCTCACCGTCAGGCCAGATGTCATGGCATTTCGGGCCATATCTCTGAGTTGACCACTGGCTTGCTTGCTGCACTTTGTGTACCCAACAACATTGGCACTGCTGAGCACTACCGCCACAACTATTACTAGCAGGTAATCTGCAGTCCACCAGAATCTTCAGCTTCATGTGCAGGGCCTGTACATTCTCACAGAATATGTAGCGAAGCAACCCCTACAGCATGACATCTACTCACCTACGCTGATCTTGACCAACGCAATGATCCCTAGCAGGCCCCACACAACTGGCTGCAGTAGCAGAACATTGTGTATAGCCAGAAGCAGTAACAGGCAACCCCTACTGATAAGGTTGGTAGTACAGCATCTCAACTTGCGTATCATCATACCATGATGTACAGGGACCACCAAAAGCATGCAGAGTCCTTTTTGTTGATCTGCCTCTGCCCCTGCAGATGGAAAGATTGCTTGAGCAGCCATAGGCTTTGCACATCTGACAAGCAGTTGTGCTGCATCAAGCCCTGATATTACAGCTTGCCTCTCCTAGAGTCTCGAATCTCCAGTTGCTGCCTTCATCTGTAGTTTCGTTCCACCATCTCAGACCGACCAATAATCGTCCAGAAAGATTTTTGGTCTGCATACAACAGCTCTCGTTTATGGATTGCATCGGAGACGTCTACTTGCTGATGACTATTGCTTTTGCCCAGCACTCACCGTCCAGAAGTCCAAAGTGAGTAACAGCACAATCACTACAAAGTTGACAATGAAGCTCGAACTGAAAACGCCACAGAAGATATAAACCAGGACTGCTGCCACCTGTGATGCACAAAAAGGTCAGCAGGTGCCGTCACTGTGTCGACCTTTAGCTGCCGTGGAATCCAAAGCTCACCAAAGGTGAGGCATACCTTCCAGAACAGATGGAAGAAGGCTATTTTTGGATGGCCATAAGCTTGCGGAAGTTCGCCGTCTGGCTGCTGCGGGGGCATCATGCACGCGGTATCGCTGGCAACAGCCGGTGCTTTTATTGCACGTTAACGATCTGCTCGAGCTGATCAGTTCAGGTCATGTAGTACGACAGCAAGATCCCTGCTGTATTTGCCAATTACCATGAAAAGCTGTTGTTACACGCAGCAATCACAGCTGGCTGCTAGGCTTGTGAAAATTGGGTCAACACTACAAGGTTCTGTGATGAAGTGCAGAAGCCGGTGGCTCCGAGACCAAGTCGTAAGCCTCAGACACTGCAAGTGCGCGCATGTAGACCATTGAACATACAGAGCTTGCGCTCGTGGCCGGCCGTCGGGACTATCAGCCTTGCCCTAACAGTCAGTAAAAGACGCCATGATTGTTGTCTCAGCAGCTTTTCAGTCAGCGACTCTACTCTCCATGACTGTAAATATAGCCTCCGAGACGCATTTCAATGCATTGCGCAGCCTAACACAACCTTGCTTGACTGCATACTGTATCTGATGCAATACCTCTATGATCCAGGCATTTTACCAAGCTGTGCTAATTAGTGTACCTTTGGGAAAGTGTATCTGAGATCCAATCTATCAAGGAAACAGAGCTGTATAGCGCTCTGCATTCAATCAATCAATCAATTTACATTTCCTTTCTTTAGGACTGTGCTATGATTGCAGATCCAAAAATTCAGCATCTCACATGCATGCGCCTCAGAATGAATTATGGCATTCACAAAGTTGCGAAGCAAGCTGCACAGTCTGACTATGTCAGGGACAGTCCCTGACCCTGTACAGATGATAGTCATGGACGTCAGATGAGCAGTGTTTGCGTCCATTCAAGTGGAGAAAGAACTCAGTCCAAATGGTCTCTGCAACACTGCTCAATACCATACATGATAAGCTTGATATCTTTTCCGCAGAGCGGACATGTTCCATGCATTCGGGTCCATACATCTGAGCACCCATAGTGGAAAGCATGCCAACAAGGCAGCACAGTTATTCTCTTGTCAAGGCCATAGGCAACTCTGGTGGGCTCCAACAACTTCATTGCACCACGGCACACGGCACACTGTGGCTGAGCTAGACTAGGAGCAGCAGTATACAGGTGCTGCCGATAGATGGCAGCCTTGTCCCTGAGTGACTGCTGCCTCTTTGCAGTCTCATGGTACTCAGAGGTCCTGGATAATGCTAGCAGAACTCTTTGTTCATATCTGGGCCTTCCTGTCAGGCTGGCATACTGCGCACACACAGTGAGCACTTCAGATCAGACTAGTCTCGTCTCAAGAATGGTTGAAACATGCACCAGCATCAATAGTTCATTTAGCTACAAAAGTTATCGTGTTCTGCTTGCCAAAAAGATACACATGAGCAAACAACAACAAGAGCCTAGCAACCTGTTGCAGAAACTGCATACCTCCAAGGCCTGCCGTAAAGCACTTTCTGCTATATCAGGGGTTTCAAGCGTCTCATAAGCCTCAGCAAGCCGCACCAAGATGTTAACGAGGCTTCTGGCACAAGTCCTGACCGGATCAGTGGGAGGCATCTGGGTCATTTGCTCATTTGTTGGAGTTGCATTACCACAGGCCCTCAGGCAAGCAGCCTTGAGCATGCCCACCCAGAGTTCAGACTGCTTGTCAGCAGAATCTTTCCTCTGCATGGCAAAGAACATCTGATGTGGTGCATCGATGGTCTGACGTTCACAATTGGCCCAAACAATCCTGTGACAGCTTACACATTTATGAGTATGCTTGCACATGTATCCATTGTGGCATGCTACCACAATGCTCATTTGTGTCTGGAGCAAGCCCACCAACAAAACAGATCTAGAAATTCTGCAGCCTATCAGGACTCACGGAGCATGTTTAGTCATGGCTGCAGTATAGATTGCACATCAGCATCAGTATTTACATGGTGACTTTTATCTGTGTCAGCACAATTGCCATGCTTGAGTGGTGTGTGTTGCATGTATCTGGTCGCAGGCTCCTGAGCTTGGAGGCAACACATGCAAAAAGCGCTACGCAGCTAGCCTTTGGGCTTTTGCACACCAACATCATCAAATATAAGTGTTGTGCTGCTCTATCAGCAGAGCTTGCAAATGATGCAAAAGCAAAGCATGTCACCTACTCTGTCTCCTCAATCTCTATTGTCATGAGGCCAAACACCTGACAAGCTGCTCCTTCCAAGTAGATGTCTTGACGTGCTTGAGCTGCTGCAAGTGCTTCCAGGCAGCATGTCAACATGTCCTGAGTGACTCCCTCCAGATCAAAATGACGGCAAGCCTGCACCTGATCTGCACCATTGTGTGAGTGAGTGAGTGAGTGAGTGAGTGAGTGAGTGAGTGAGTGAGTGAGTGAGTGAGTGAGTGAGTGAGTGAGTGAGTGAGTGAGTGAGTGAGTGAGTGAGTGAAAAGAGTGAGTGAGGCAAACCAAAGTTTCATGGAGTCAACAGTCGGCACAGTAGACACTGGAACACTCCTGGCTGAAAAGCATGGTTACCCTTTCATTTGCATCATGCTGTAGTTGACGCAGTCTGCAGATCACACAACCCTTGTCCAGGATGGCACAGGGTGAAGTTGTGGCCTTACAAGTGCTGGAGGTGTCAAACATTGTCAAATGTGTTATGTCAACAGCCAACCTATAGCTATGCTAGCTGGACTCTGCAAGCATAAGGCTGTCTTGGTACATGTTGTACAGAATGTCTCGAAAGGATATGTGGCATAAGTATTGTACACCCGAAGAATGTGCCTCTCTTTTGCTGTCTATTAGCAAAATTCGCCCTGGCCAATGCAGGCAACTTGTTTATGATGCTATATAGCTACTTGCCTTCAGATCAAAGTCCGATGATTGCTCCTCGACAGATTGGCATGGCACCGACCATGCTGCTCTTTGGCATGCGCGATTGCAAAAGCAGACCTGAACATGCAGAGCCAATCGTAATTACTGGCGCATGTCAGTAACGAGGTCCGTGAGCGCGCCTGAGATTGACCTGCATGCACTTGGAGCAGAGAGTGCCTCCTGGTGAAGCACATGCAGCACAGCGGGAGCTGTCCAGTGAAAGCTCTCGTGGCTCTTGCTGCTGTACTTTGAAGGCCGTATGTTGAGCCGACCACACATTTGCTTTAATCCAATCAGAACATTTCGGGCTCCAGTCTGGATCAGGCCACGTTGCCTCCACTGTCGGAAAAGGTGTAGCCGGTGGCAGTGGACGTCGAGAAATTTGCTTCGCTGTGCTTGCCTGAACGACGTGAACAGCTCGCGGACGAAAAGGTGGGGTGTGGCGTGAACTGTCATGTTGATGTATCCATGAGTATACCTCACAATGGTCACGGGCTTGCAGCACTTGTGCGAACACAGCGGATTGTGCGCAATATCAGAGTTGCACCAGCACGATTGCACAGGAGAGCCGTTACAATTTGTCACAGAGAGTCAGTGCTGGTGTATAGATGTAAATGGAAACTTCCTGTGCCTGTGCAGCATTGAGCAGAGCCAAGGCGTCATTAACCAACGTTGCGCAATACCAGCTCCGAGACCAATCCAGATGTTTGATTTCAGCTTTTCCTCCTTGGGACCAGCAGCGCTGAATTTACTGGGAGTTGCAGCGTCACAATCTAAGAGTTGTATATACAAACAGCGCCATCTGTCTCAGCTTCATGCAGACAACAGCCTACTTGACGTAACTGAGCAAGGAATTGATTTGTGACAGGAAGGGACCTGATTTTGTGTGCAATTATAAGAGGACAATCTGAGCTATGTTGCCAAAGCTGCTGCAGTGTGTCTGTGAGTGGACTGATGTCTTTGACTGCATAGATGAGATCTGCCCCGACAAGCAAGTCGTACTGCTTGGCCAAAATTGACTGTGAGGAACTTGGGGAGTTCCAGTCAAGAGCAGCTTCAGTAGCTTTTCCCTGACCAGACTGGATGAGCTGCTGATGGCATTGGATATTGTACTTTGTGTGCGGCACAATAGCTGCAATGTCTGTCAGGGTGACATCAGCTCCAAGGCATGCCAAAGTAATGCCCAGAACTCCAGTGCCACACCCTAACTCCAACACTTGCTTCCCTCTCACCAAGTCTGTCATGCCAGCACAAGCTGATACAGACCCGACACCAAGCAGCTGAACATATGAATCTTGTGAAGAGCAAGTTCTAGATCTGCTTGAGGCCCATGCAAGACCGACTACACTACATTGTATGCATGTGTGGCACAGGGCGCACCAGGGTGCGCCAAAGCTTTTGCAATAGCACTTACCAGGATGGCTGACAAAGTAGTGACTCAAGATGATCCCGGCCTCCCAAACAATATGCCCTGGCCCACCCTGTGCACCTGTGCATGCAGTGAAACCCATGCCTTGAGATGTCAGTATCAAAAGCGTATGAGATGTCCCGCTGGAATAGATCGCATGATCAGCTAGCCCTTGAACACCTGTGCGTCCCTAGAAGTCCATAGCTGGAGATGCTGCCACAGGCCACACTTTGCACAAGGCATTTGCTGTGATGGTCATACAGTTTGATTTGGGGGGCTTCACAAATACTTGGCATTTCAAGCAGAAGAGTGTTTGTTGCCTCTGCTTACCATATGATTGCTCAATTTGCAGGCCAGCTAGTCCAACTGCAAGAGCTAGCTGCTGCTGCTGCAGGTGCTTGACCTCTGCCTGCTCTGCCTGGACTTCCACATTATGTGGCTGCATGTCCTGCTCATGCAGCAGGTGAAATTGTCAGCAACAGCAGTGCCATTGACATTGCAAAAAGCGCAGTGTCAGATGATCATGCGCGCAACCAGCTTGCCTAACACTAAAACAGGCATAGGCAGGGGATGAGTGGCATGCGCCCGTGGATGCGTCCATGGCTTTATGAGACGTCACTCACCAAGTACTGAGAAAACTGGTGGTTTGCATCTGGAAGTAGACCAGTGTTGAAGCTGCACCTTGCCAAGGTCAACAGTGCGTCAGGCCACTGCAGCACAACTAATTGTTTCACATGGGCGTGTTTGAAGCATCTTTGACTTCAACTGCAGTATATGCTGACTGGCCTGTGGCGCAAGGGTCAAGGCCTCAGAGGCTGCTTGGTAAGCTTCAGGGTATTGTTCTGTCTCCAGGAGACACTGTGCTAGTTGTTCAAACAGTGTCGCACAGTCTGGACGCTCTGCAATGGCAATTTTGTACCTGCAAATAGCGGCAGCATATTTGCCTTGTTCTGCTAGGAGCGCTGCCTGCTCCTCCGACGAGCTAGCACCAGTCGCCATTTTTACGGATCATAACGTGCATCGTACGGCATCCCTTGAAATCACCCAGCTTCTACCTCATAAAGCAGCACATCATTTGGTTCAAAAACGTGAGACATCACCTACTACAGTACGAATTTGGACCTGCATTTGCCCAGAGCTGCGTCGGTCAGCTGCGCTTGCAGCTGCCATCAATTCTAGGGTTACGGATGACATGTACCAGCACGCTCCCGCCATCATAGTGACCTTCGTGGCCAGATTGATGACTTCGATTGACTATAGGTGAAGCCAGGGTTGTTTTTGCTGATTCTGCTACTGGATCAGTGCCTACTTTCACACGGCATATACTGGTGTGCTTGGGATGTCGCAGTGGCAAACAGTAAAAAGCAATAAGCCTGACGTGAGAAAGAAGCGTAGCTCTGAGTCAACTGTAGCGCCAGCAGGCCGCATCGAGACAACAGACTCCGTATTCTCTGCCCTTGATAGCTGGTATGACAACAAGCAAGAGCAGCGAGTGTCTCATCAGAAACCATCAGGAGACTCTGATGTGTCTCAGCTGAATGGCAAAGGGCCAGCCTCAGTGACATCTGAAGACAGCAGCAGCTCATATGCACCACATGCTGTCGAGCAGAAAGTACGCCATGAACCAATAAAGGCTAAAAAGCCAAAGGCCAAGCGCCCCAAAGTCACTCCCTCGCAGGCTGCGTCAGGGCTGGACAGTGCCAAATTTGCAGAACTTCTAGCCTCGGTACAACACAGCTATCCTGACAACCAGCTGTCCCAGCTTCAAACAGTTGGAGACCATCTTCTGACAGCTTTCCAGACCTCAGAACTGCCTTTCAATAAGATGCTGAATGAACAGCCCCTTGAAAAGGTGCATAGCAGCTTTACAACCGTCAGCCCAGCCACAACAGTCGCGCATTGCTGAACTTGTGCTGCATGTGTTGTTGCAGGTCACAGATGTACCACTCCAAGATCTGCCTCAAGAGGTCAAGCACATACTTGAAAAGTATGCAGCGCAGCTTGATGTCCATATTGTCTCACAATTTGTTCAAAACGTTCTGGAGGCTGTGTTGGAGACTGTTCCACTGGATGGCAATCTTAAACATGGCATCCCAAAGGCTAAGGTTTGCTGCAAACATGCACACACTCAGCAGTTTTGGCTCTGCTTTCATGAAACGGGGTCTGAACATGTACAAATCTGGGTTTGACTCCATTGCTGCATCAATGAGTCTGCATCTCAATGTGTGAGATGGCAATGCTGTGACATTACTTGCTTTCTCTGCAGATTGGCTTGCTGATCTTTCTGTCCTTGCTGTTAAGGGCAGCACCAGCTGCTTTGCTACTGCGCAGTCAGGCTCTCTTGCTGGGTGGCAAGATGTACAGCGGTCCTGGCCGCCTACATCTTCTTCTGTGGCTCATCAATCAGACAGTCAGGTAGGCCCATTGTGTGCCTGTGACATGTGTTGTTTTCATGTTGTTCACAAAGTGCTGTCATCTTGCAGGACTTGTAAGATTGACAACTTTCTTGTTCAATAAAAAACAGGACCATGCTTTGCGGCAATTTTGCACATGTATATGCAAACTTGCACCTCAGTGATGCACATTGCTGGGGATGCTTCAATGTCAGCAGTTAAGCTCTTGTTACTTACAAGGCAACTTGGCGCCGCTGCTACAGGTGCAACCCTGCCATGGGTGTCGCCATCTGGCTGCGAGTGCTACTGCCCCAGATCCTTGGCATGCAGCTGCCAAGCGTAATGCAGAAAACAGCATCCGCAGCAGAGCCTGCTGTGCTTGTCATGGCCTCTCAGGGCATCAGCACCTCTCTGGACTACCTTGATGGTCTGCTGAGCAGCACGCATGAACCCCCTCTGCAGCAGCACACTAATGACCATGGCTTCCCAGAGTGGCATGGTGGCTCAGCCAATTTAGGGGCCAGCAACAGTATGCTGCACAGACTGTCAGCGATTGGGCTGCGCTACCCTGAGCCTGACAACACCCACATGGTAGAGGCAGTTGTTCCTCCTGCTGCGCTTGAAGCCATTGTACGCTCCCAGTTCTCAGAGAGCTCCCACCTACAGATATTGCACCGCATCAGGTTGCTGAAGCAGTATGAGGTCCTGCGTGAGCTTGCCTTTGCTGGTGCAAAGCAGGGCGGGTTCAACTGTGAGGAGAGCATCCGGCTAGCTCTGGACACTGCAGTGATGTCTGAGGGCCCATATGAAGGAAGCGGAGATGAGTCCGTGGACCAAGCTGCACGCAACGTGCTGTGTTGCATAGCATGTGACAGTCAGGCTGCCACTGTCTGGGAAAGCAGGCATAAGCAGCAACTGAAGGGCAGCACGCGTGTGCTACAGCACCTGCTGCACGTCTACCCAAGACACTTCCAGCCAATTCAGACCAGCGCGCAGGCCAAGGCTACAATGATCAGGATGCTGCAGTTTTTGAGGCAGCGGCATCACAATCAGCTCACAACAGGCAAGGGCTGGGCCAGGTCTTGCGCCAAGGCATCTGAGGCTGCATCCTTGGCACTGCAACAAAAGCTGCGCAACAGGAGCAGTACTGTTGGAGCATTGGTACTGGTGTCACTCACAGTGGGGTTGGCTGTGATGGCCCTTGCATACAACCCAGAAGCTCAGGAGGCCTTCCATGCCTTGAGTCAAACCAGTGTTGGTCAGCAGGTGCTAGCTGCAGCACACAATGTGCAAGTACAGATAGCACCTTACTCTGATGCTGTAAGGGAGTTTGTTACTCCCTATGTACAGCAAGCTTCAGCTAGGGTGGCTCCTGCCCTGGATTCTGCCAAGGCACAGATAACACCTTGTGCACAGCAGATGGGAAATTACCTGTCCGCGTCTTTGCAGCAAGTCAGGGCATCTGTGCAATCTCTCACTGCGCCCTCAGGACAAGTAGTCAGCTAGAGTCTGAGCCCATGACAATGACCATATCTAAAGCGGTTTTTCCACACTGAGTTCTAGAGCTAGAGCTTGATTGCTATGTGGCACTTTTCAGTCATTCATTGAAGCATTGCCATGGAGCTCAGACAGCTTAGATCTTTTGCAGGGTTTCATACCTCAACAACCCTTGTGTAGACCTGGCGGCAATACCTGGCAGTCGTCGGCTTTATTCGGCTTGTACTGTTGTCATGGAACTGCAAATAAGCATGTTATGGTACATTGCTCACATGACAGTTTGCATAATAATGCAAGCTTGCAGCCTTGTTTTGAAGTGCTCACATCAAGTACCTTGAGTCTAGCCATGACCAAGAACACAGTCTATTGTAGTGATGAACCATAGTCTACAGGTGCACCCCTCGCAAGCACAGCATGCCTGCAATCTGCTGGTCAATCCAGGCAATTTCTCATGTGTCTACGCAGTGACTGCCGTTCTAGGGCATTCAGTCGGTGCATGCTGTAAGAAAGAGCAGCTACTGCAGCAACGCTTTGTAGTGCAGGCTCAGCAGGTCATGCATGACTTCAATTAGGAGCTGTGGGGCATTCATGACAGCCATACAGCGGCGGCCAAGTGTTCCTTTCAAACTTCGATGACGTGAAACAATCAGCCTGTTATTGTTCACACACCTGCACGCAGCGTCACACACAGCGATCATTGCTGTCGACTGTCGTTCAAGCACAGCCAACCATGGGATGCCTCTCTGGAGACAAACCTAAAGCTGGCGTTGAGCCACCCGGGCCCATCACACAGCCAAGATCACAAGGAGCTGCGCAGTGCTGTGCTATTCCGGGGCGATTCTGTTGCACCATATTCTATGCAATTGCTGGCGGCTTTGGCTTCAGGTACGTCCATTCCAGACATCAGTCGCTCGTTGCAACGCGCAGACTGCCTAGCATGCAGCTTCTTTTCTGACCTGCTCACTGGCTTGTCGCAGACTCGGTGCGGATGCAGCGCAGTCTATGGTGAATGCTTGTAATCAAATATGCAATTAAACTCAATCAGTCTGTCAGTCACCCAGCAAGGGATGCGTGTGCCTGGTGGTTGTCCACTTGTCGGTCTCAGCAACTTGCAAGCAATACTGCTTGCTGTCCAGCCAGCAGTGGTGCTACCGATTTGGAGCTATTGGGGCTGTCCCTTCACCACATCAGCAAGTCTTCCATGCCAACAGTTCAAGCCACAGCATCAAGTTGACCTGGTCACAGAATAGAGCTTTGTTTTGTTAGCTGCTCAAGTCGTCGTGACATTCCAGGCAGGTGTATTTGTAGTGCACAGCTTTTTTTCAGAATTGTATGTTGCACTTCTGCAACTGTGTGTATCCAGACGATTCGTGTTGCTTTCTTACGTTGTTTGTCTGTCAAAATACAGCAAGTACAGAATACAGGGTTTTGATGACAGCACACACGGTGACCATTACCTGTCAGCTGAGCTGGCTGGAAATTATAAGCAACTGAAATTACATTGAAAACGAACGTAAGACTCATTTGTTTACACTATACTGTAAGCAATCGCAGAACTGATACCTGTTGTGCGTGACAGCATTACACAGTGTCTTCATTCCCTGCAGTGCTGTCATTTCATCTGCAATGACTGCGTGCAACCTGAAATTGTCTAATTAGGAGATTGTAATGCTGCCACTGGGAGCTGGCGCACTGTGAACTCCCAGGCTTCTGTGCAGCTCGAGATGCTAGGAACCTACTCATGCTGACAAAATTCCTGCAGGTACATTGTGTGGCAAGCATTATATTTGCATGGCCCTTGCCTTAAGGCAAGCTTGGCTAATTCACGCATGTCTTCTGTTGTGTAATGTGCATATAGCCAATGACATGCAGGTAGAAACGCACCGTTGCATGTGAAAGGCGTAGAAAGAAGCACGGTCTCCAGGAAATAAAAATTGGCAGCTATGAAGGCTCCCATGCTTGCATCAACTTGATGAGGCAGCATGCCTAATAAAGTGGTCGATCAATGTCTGCCATAAGGGTACTGGCAATGACTGCCATAAAGGTAGACATTTTGCCATGACTAACAGCGACTAAACAGCATCCCGGCTCATCAGCGCAGCATGGGTCGTCATACCTGCGGGACTGGCCGTCAGCAGCTCTTACTTAGCTCTTCGTCGTCTTTACTTGCGCTGTAAGGCGCACGAGTCACACTCGGGGTATGGAGCGTGACCGGCGGAGTCAAGATCTTGAAGTGTCTTCCACTGATCACCATCGCTGTCAAGGCAAACAGCTTGAATGATGTCAGCCCACGACATGAACGTCGGCTCCTGCCTAATCAGAACATGCAAAGCAGAGCCAGCCCTCTGTGTTGTAGCTGCGTTAGCATGGACTACAGATGCAGGGGCCAAGCAGCACCTGTACTGCGCCATTCTGTCGATCACATCTGCAGCATCTGGCTGTCACAGCATTGACGGCCTTTGACATCCCTAAGTGTTTGCTATCAACTAATGCATCAAAAGCACACACGCACGACCACACAATGCGCTGTGTGTCTTCTGAAGCCACTGCATCACATGCCTTGCATATCTGTATATGGTCTGGCATGTCGTATAGCCTGTGCTTTGCCACGATCATCAGTGACTAGTTCCTTACAGGTGCCTTCCAAGCTGAGTCAGTTCCTGCACAGCTTGCTGTGAAAGTGTGCATTGGTGACAGTGATTTGGTGACAGCGTGGCAATCCTGGGCCCACGACTTGGTCAATGCTGCTGTACCACATCTGATTGAGCAGCAGCATGTTGAATGGCCCCTCTTGCGTGACGTAGATGGAGCTCACTATCAAGGCTTGCAGTCACTGCATGAGCGCAAGGGCTTGCTGAAGAGGCCTGACAAATTATGTAGCTGGTGCTAGAGAGAGTGCATGCTGCCTTGCAGACAGGATCAACATCACAGATTTTGGGCACAGGAGGCAAGTTGACAGTATGTGTGCTGGTATACATTGCCTGTATCACATGTGCAAGACTGATCATGCCCCTTGCCTTTTTGTGGTGACATCAATATTGTGCTGATGCCATTACCTGTAGGCAGATTTTGTTGCCTGTGAACAAACAGCCCTATCAGCATA
>JAABUP010006274.1_pt1 | contig 17118 bp, 18 predicted proteins | sample 5559201 | NCBI WGS metagenome assembly JAABUP01 (sample SAMN10711887, study PRJNA513373) | rock metagenome | isolation source: Antarctica rocks | place: Antarctica
GCGCTCAGGAGCCCCCTGCTGCACCAGGGCCCTGCACTGCAGGGCAGGGCTGCGGGCCGGCTGTTGCACTGCTGACCGATGCTGGTCGCGGCCATGCCGCACCCCGGGCACGCCCGCAGGCGCAAATACGCATGCAGCCACTTTCGCGTGCAGGGCGTGGGCGTGGACTCTGCATGCGCATTCACGTGAGATGCGGCCGGGCTAGGGCTGCCCTAAATCTAACCCTAACCCCTTCGGCGCACGAAGGGCCTGGGCGTGGACCTGGCCAACGTGCTGTACACCGACGTGGACACCATCTTCATGGGCGACGTCAACGCGTGCAGCCTGCCCTCGCCGCGCATCCTGGCCGCGGCGGGCGAGGTGACCAAGCTGAGCCCCGCCAACGCGGGCGTCATCTACCTCAACCTCACCGCCTGGGCCGACCTGCACGGCGACCTGATGCACCACGCGGCCAAGAAGGGCTGGATCTTCCCCAACGCGGACCAGGAGTGGCTGTTCACGTTCTTCGGCGACCGCGTGGCCGTGCTGCCGGACACGTACAACTGGAAGCCGTACTGGGGGCACCCGCAGCCGGGCACCTGGGGCCGCGCGCCCGCCATCCGCATCCTCCACATCCACGGGCCCAAGCTGCAGGCGCGGCGCGGCCGCCCCGCCCTGGCCGCGCGCCCGCCCTGCGTCCGGCCGCCGGCGCGCGGCCTGTGTTGCGCCTGCGCTCGCGCTGAGTGCACAGAGGGGCGCAGCTGAATGTGCGGCTGCAAAAACGCAAACGCTGTGCTCGCCGCCGTGGCATCAGGCCGCCATGCAGCACTGCAGGGCGCGCCATCGAGGTGATAATGAGGCGGGTCTCCGCGCGGGGCGCGCAGGAGAGTGTGTGCATGCTCAAGGCCATGAGCAAGTACCGGCTGACGGACAGCGCCAACACGACGCTGCTGGCCAACATCCGCAGCTGGTGCAAGTACAAGCGCTCGCAGTACAGCATGCAGCTGCTGCTGGATGCGAACAAGGTGGACGGCGGCCAGTTGTACAACGACGCGCACGTGCTGTTCTTCCACTACCTCGCCAAGGCCCGCATCCTGGGCCGCCCGGACGAGTACTGGGAGCTGGCGGCCGGGTAGGCCGGGAGGGCGGGCGCTGCAACGTGCCGGGTCTGCTGCGGGCGCACTGCACCGGTGTGATGGGCGCCTCCGCAGGGGGCGCCGGCGCCGCCCGCCGGGCGGTCATGCACCGCCTCGGCGCGCACCGGAGGCGTGCGGCGGGCTGGCCTGGCGCCAAGCGAGCGCGCTTCTGCAGGCGCTGCCCGGCAATAGAGCACATTTACTTGCTGCTGGCTTGTACACAGGCACTAGCTGTACATGCGGCGCGGAAGTTTGGTGGGCACTGCGCTGGGCTGGGAGCGCCATGCCAGTGCATGCGCCGCCACTTGGAAGTCAATTTTATGCCTGCCCTAAGGGGCGCAATATATCCGTTTGGGTGTGCGACTGCGCGCCGGCCGCGCCACTGCAGGATGGGTGCCAGTGCCTGCGCGCCAACAGGCGCCTGGCAGCGTGTTGGCCTGCACAGAAGGCATTTGCCGGTCTGCGTGTCGCGCCCGCCGGTAAATTTGGCGGCGCCTTTGTCACCGGCAGACTTGCGCAGCGCAGACACATCCGGGGGTCCTTGATTGCAGTGAGGCCTGCTTTGATTTCGCAGGCCGCAATTTACGAATGTCCCCGTGCTGTCCCTGTTCAGGCAGCACACTTGTGCTGCCTGAGCAGGACATGACCGTTTCAGACACATGGCCCCAGGGATGCGGCGCTGTTCATAGGCTGTCTGGCATGGGTTTTTGGAGGGCGGGCGGGTATGTTGTGTTCTGTCTCGGGATGCGGCACACAATACTGTGTCATAGCAGCGCGGCGACTAGCGAACTGACGTTCTGATGGCGTGAAGTGGGCAGCAGGATGATTACCGGCCTGCCCTGGCCTTGTGCGGGCCTGCCAAGCCCAGACGCGCGTGTCCCTGCTCAGTTCATGGCAAGGCCCGCAGCGTGTTTGATTATCCGGAAGGTTTTGGTCTGACAGGCTGTGCCTGAAGCATGCATGCATGCGCACGTCCTATGCAGGGCGCGCTCTGCATGTCCATGCCCAGGCTCCAGCGCCTTACGTTCTAGGCAAGGCCTCTGTGTGTGTGTGATACGCTAAGCATCCGGCCTGCTTGCTGGGGTGTGCCTGGAACGGGCATGTATGTATGCCCTTGCCAGAGCGTGCTCTCAAGCGCTGTAAAGTCCATCATTGGTGTGGCTGCAAACCGCACTACCAACTGCATAGGTCGCACGCGTTTGTCACGAGACTCTGCCGAGCGTCAACCAGGCACGGCTGCTCTCCAGGCGAAGGGTTGCAATAAATTTGAATTTGGTGTCCAGAATTCAGCCACCATTGCAGCACATGGCTGCAGAGTACTGCTCACCGTCTTTGGTGCATGCATGTCGCACGTAGTGTGTCTTGCAAACCTGGCGCATGGCCTAGCCCCGCTCATTGCAGCCAGGTCAGCCTTGCGGCCATGCTCTTCAGCCTCCCAGACACTTGCAAGAGTGCTCGCATCTGGTCAGGTAAAACACACAGGATGCAGCTTCAGGCAGCTGCCAATAGCCACACGACATGAGCCGAGCACAGATGTAACACTCCACACATGCTAGCCACAGCGAATGTGGCCGAGTGATGCACACTAGCCAGGTGGCCCTCTGGCCACCTACCCTGGCTGGAGGCACCCAACAAGCACTGCTGACTAATGCAAGCACAGGGCTTGATACAACCCTGCCGGAATCGGCCACCTTGCCAGATGGGTTACAGTTGAATGCCATACAGATGAATGACTTGCCGATCGTCTCCAAGCTCCGGCACTGTGCCCTGACTGTTATCTTCTGTGTGCAAATTTTCCGGCAACACTTATCCAGCCTGCTGGGCGGCACTCTGGAAACGCTGTTAGGCATTTGCGCACATCCACGCAGGAGCCGCTGCAGCCATGCGAGCAGCCGCTCTGCTGGTCCTGGGACTCCTGCTGCTTGGCCGCCAGGCAGAGGCAACAGGGAACGCTGGACTCGTTGCATTGCACAGAGTGCGGCTCAATCATCTTTTTGTCTGTGGCAGGATTAGCTAGCAACGCGCATGCAGGACTTAGTAGTGCACCGTGCAGACAACGGCATGACGGGCTCCTTATATGTGTGCGCAGGAGCCAGTATCAGCCAGGACTGCGAGCAGGAGCGTAGCGCCAAACTGCCAGACCAGGCTCAAGAGGCATGGTACGTTGGTGCAAGCCCGTTTGCTGCTTGCCTGCTGTCAGCCAACTTACTTGCACACGCGTCATTTATATGCCTGCCCGCGCAGGCAGCGTGCGACACTTTTCTTTCTCCGGCGCGGTGACCTTGCGGGACGGCGGCCGGGAGGCGGTCAATATGCACGTGCGGCCCCCCTGTGAGTCAGCCGTGTGTTGCTTGAGCACCTGCTGGCAGTTTGTCCTGTGCGCAGCAACAGTGATGCTCTGAAGCAGGCTGCACCAGCCACGCGCTGAGCTACGCCGCGGGAGCGCAGGTCTACATCCGCTTCCTGCAGAGGGCAAGCACGGTGACGTTCCGGGGCTTCATGTTTGCTGAGAGCGTCGAGCGCGACTGGTACTCGCTCCTGGACGGGTACGTGTGCCAGCCGGACGTGGCGCACGCGGACTGGCCGGGCATCAGGCTGAGGTCGGCCTCGGGCCTGCCGCTGCCTGCCGCCAGCAGCCGCGTGCAGACGTGGGCAACCAATGAGGCCCTGCGCGCCCTGCCGCAGGGAGAAGGGCGGGAAGCGCGAGCACAGGCTGCGCGTGTACGCCGAGATCATCTGGCCGCACGAGGCCTTGGAGGGGGCAGGGGGAATGAGCAACCGCAACCGCTCGTGCATGCCCTTCCCGTTCAAGGGGGAGGTGCCGGCGGAGGACGCGCAGTCCGACTTTTACGTCATCGTCGACGGCTTTAAGAGGGCGGGCCTCTATGAGACAGGCGCGGCGCGCGGCAGGCTCCGCAGTGCATGTCAGCCGGCATGCTGGCGCCGCGTCTGCACTTGCAACTAAAACGGCGTGTCTCTGCTGTGCAGCGCCGCTGGATGCACAGGCTCAGTGTCTGATGCATGCCAGGCAGCCTCCTGCCTCCTCCGTATGGACTGGATGGCGTGTAGAAAGTGCATGCTCTGTGTCAAAATTGCAAGCACGACCAGCAGTGTGACACAAGACCGAGCACTCACTGGCCGTGCGCGTGCGTGCAGCGCGTCAGCGGCAGCTGACGGCGCAGAATGCGACGTTGCGGCCGGCGGCGCCGCGGCCCGCGGGCAGCGCGCCGGTCGCCGCGGCGGCCATCATCCTGTACCCATTCACGCCCACGACGGATCCCGTCGTGGCCGCGGCGCTGCTCCTGCAGCACGTCAGCTACCACCTGCAGATGGGCGTCGCTAAGGTCGTGCAGTACACGCAGGCGCGCGCTGGCCTATGCAGAGCCCGCTGTGCTGCGTGTGAGACATGAGAGAACGAGGGCGAGCTGACTGCCCTGCCTCGTCAGGGCTGCATGGCAACAAATGCAGCCCTTGTGCTCCGCGTGCACAGCATGTCTGGCAGCATGCCCGCCATAGCTTGTGGGTCTCGCGGGCTGGGGAAAGGGCGGGACTCTGCGCGACCCCGCACCACAAGCGTGCCAGAAGCCTTAGGCGGCCGCGCGCGGCGCGCAGGCGAGCTTCCTGGCCGAGTTCCTGCGCGACCGGCGGCTGCGCGCGTTCGTGCGTGCGGGGCAGCTGGAGCTGGTGCTGTGGGACCACCTGGGCGAGTGCGTGGGCCCGCCGCACATGCGCTGCTGGCAGCCCATCGTGTACAGCCACGCCGTGCTGGAGGCCTCGGGCTCCGGCCTGCACCTGCTCATCTCCGACATCGACGAGTACTTCGTGCTGCCCAAGGCAAACACGACGTTCGCCGGCGTGCTGGAGGGCAACTGCACCAACGGGCGCGCGATGGTGCGCCCGAGCTGCCCGTTCTCCCATTCACTAGCCCGCTCTCCCATACACTGGTGATCGTGGAGGCCCTCGCCTGCGCGCGAGCACCCATGGGGCCACATGCTGCCTGCCTCCCTGCTCGCGGCAGGTCTGCCCTGCTTGAGCACCCTGACGGCCTGCCAGCACTGTGTTGAGCAAGCCGGCAGCCTCGTCAGCATGAGGGGCGTCGAGCTTTGCTGGCTACCAGTCAAGGTCCTGGCTTTGAAGCTAAGATGTTGGCAACAGCCGGCTGCCTGTGCTCGCAGTGTCCGAGCTGTTTCATGTCAAAGCGCACGAGCGGCCCGCCTTGACACCAGCCCTGACATCCCGAGTGCCCAGTAGCTCAGCTGTCAAGCTCGGCAAGCTCGGCTGTCGTGCCCGCCCTGCGTGCAATGAGACGTGCGGCGCGGCCCGCGCAGGTCAAGGTCGAACGGTACGACGTGTACCTGACGCCTGAGGCCGAGGCCGCGCTGCCCGCGGGCGCGGCCGGCGAGGTGGACCTGTGGCGGGCGGGCGTGCGGCCGCACCCGCTCACGCAGTACGGCGTGCGCAACGTGGCGCCGCTCAAGCTGGGCAAGGGCCTGATCGACCCGGAGTTTGTCGCCAGCTACGAGGCGCGCGCGCGGGCCCAGTCCCATGTCATTCCAGTCTCATGTCCCGCCTGGCGATGCAGACTCCTGCAGGGCAAAAATCAGGCAAACACTTGACTTTGCTGCATCAGGCCTGCCCAAGTGCACAGACGTCCTGCGCGCGCCTTGCCATCGCGTGCGGTCGGTGCTGGGCCGTGCGCATAATGCTCGGGGTCCTTGCAACGAGGGCATCGCGCAAGTGGTGACGCTGCGAAGCGCGTGCGGCCCACGCGGCTGGCGATGCCGGCGCTCACGGTGCTGCACAGTGCTGCACAATGCCGACAGCACCGGCCGCGAGCAGGCACGGCCCGCCCCTCCGCGCCGGCGCGACCCGCTGGAACCTGCGCACAGGTGCACAACGGCGTCATCTTCTACCTGAGCTCGGATCCGGAGATGTCCGGGACCGAGCAGGCCGCGGCGTCCTGGACCATGAACCCGGCCTGCGGGCACCTGGTGCACCTCGGCAACCTGTTCGTGAGCCGGAAGCGCCGGACCGACTACCCCTCCATGAACGACACGTCCTACCATGCGGCAATACAGAAATACGTCACCGCGCTCGTCTGAGCGCGGCGCGCTGGCGCCCGGCGCCGCTGCGCACCTGGCCTGCCCGCGGCGCACCCGTCCATGCGCTGCGGAGCAGCGCACGCAGCAGGCGCACAGCGTGCGGTGCCAGCCTGTGCCAAGGCTGCTGGATGCTGTGGGATTGTAGGTAGGCGAGGGAGAGGTGGTGGCTCAACATCTAGCAGGTCTAGACCGCCCCAGCATCCTGCAGGTTGCTGCACCCAGTCATGCAGTCGCAGAGAGTCTGTGCCGAGTTGCTGCGGCGGAGTGCGGAGAGTGCGTCTTTTGTACTGGGCAGCTCATGAGCTCAGCAAGAATGCTGTGCGCATGCGCATGCCTCGGACTGCTATGAACTGCTATGTAGCGGCTGGCAGTTTGTGTTGTAAGGGTCGACGTGCAAACAGTATTGCTGTGATGCACTTTTTGGATGCACCACTTCTGCTTGGGGTTGGAGAGAGGCGACGTGTAGTCTAGATTCTTTGCACACATGATGTTGATTAATATGTGACCAGTGCGTCTCGTTGTCACACCATGTCTGCATGAGCCTTGTAACAGCACAGGTGGCAGATAGAGTGCTCAGTAAGCCAGAGTTGATAGGCCGACACAAGCAGTGTTACAGGTCTGTCCTTTTCCTCCCATAACTTGTCTCCAACCCTCTCACGAGGGCGACAAGCTCATGCAGTAATATGACAAATTGGCCACAATGGCCGCCTGCAACACATAGGAGCTGGCAAGCTTGCTGTCCGCAGGGATATTAAGTTGGGCCCCTGAGAGTAAGAGGCAACAAAGTGTGTGCGCACAACGTCCGACACACTTGCCATCAGCCGCGGTCCACACATGCTCCTAAAGGACTGCTAGAAGATTACTGCGCAGCACATGCACGTCCACACATGCAAAAATCTGCGCTGTCGGAGGCAGAGCGCACAAAGATCGCAAAGAGAAAAAGTAGGGGGGCTGATGATACTTGATTTTGTACATAATCCCAAGCAGTTGACAAGTGATGGCATTTGGACGGCAATGTGCACCATAAAAACATTGAACCCCTCACCATGCCACCCTACCCACGCATGAACATCCTTTGTATGCCATGCATCACCATGTGCACTACGCCCAAGCCTCTACTGTGGCTGCTGCGCAGCTGGCAATGAATTCACGCCAAGCCTTACCAGCAGTGTGATCAGGCGTCACTCCTAGGCGGCCACGACCCAGCATTGACTGTCCACGTGCCATTGCGGCTGTCAGTGTGCTCGTCAAGCAAGCTGCCAATGATGTAGATGTCCCCGTGCAGAGAGTCACCGGCTTGGATGCTCGCCTCAATGTTGTCTTGGAGCGCTTCCACCAGCGCGGCAGCCCACCTCTTGGTTATTCCGGTGGCATGTATGCGACAACTGGTACACCTCCTCACCTCAAAGCCGCCCAGCCACTCAGACATGCCATCCCAGCACTCGCACCCCGACCAGCCAGCGCCGACGTGAAGTATGCCATCGTCTCGCGCCAGGCGCATGCCGTGCATGATTGCCTGGTACGCGTCAGCGGCATGCACCTCGTCATCCAGCACGCCGCTGTCCAGCAGCAGCGCAACCTCATCCTCCTCCATGTCGGTGTTGTGCACGACGTGCTGCACGAGGTGCTCCCATGCAGTCGCGACCCAAGCGGTGACGAGGGAGAGCATGCTTGGGGCGGCGGCATCCGGAGACTCGACTCTGTACAATGTGTAAACCTGCCGCTGGTGGCCGTCGTACGAGATCCTCCCCACGGCCTCGGACAGGCGCGCACGCTCAGCCTGTGTGCGCACAGGAACTGTGAGGTTCAAAACATGCAACCTGCATGCATGTTACCTTCTCCCTACCTCAAACATTTTCTCTGCCAGGCTGCCGCACTCAACTACATGTACCATCAAGGGCGGCCCAGGCTCAGGCTGCTGGCAGGCCTTGGAAACACGGTACGCACCTCAGAGGTGCGGCGCCTTTGTCTGTCAGCATCAGCCACTACAAAGCGCGGCAGCACAGCAGCAAAGTGGCCAGTCTGGTAAGCTGGTCGTACACCTGCAACACAGAAAGATACATATGTCACGCTGCTGCACAACCTGTGCTTGTATTGACTTGCTTGCCAGGGCAGGCGGTCTGTGTCAAGCTCAGCACAGCGTGCGCTGCAGCACGTGCGGACCAGTGCAATATGGTAGTTGCACATCATGGTGCAACATGAGATGGAGTTATCCGGCATTAACAACCGCAGGCTTTTTTAGAGCAGGGGCGGCCGTGTCATACCAGCACTCGCTTGTGAAGCAGGAGGCACTCTGGCAGCTGCTCCCAAGGTTAGGAGCAGCAAAGCGGCAAGGCCTCCGCAATTTTGCCTGGCAGCGGACCAATCAGTCAGTGGTGAGCCTCTTCCATGCGCTCCTAGAAAACGTGTGCACAACACCACTGTTTAGCGAGGTGCTGAACCACTTCCAGGCCTGCTCTGCATGACCCGTTACAATGCTAAAGCTAAATACCAAGGCGACACAGATCAGAGGTGCAGCCAAACAAGCGCCGCACCGCACGCTTGCCGAGCTCCCAAAGGCGCGCCCGGCCTGGCCCATCACACTCACTGCGTTGCAAAACAAAGGCGGGAGTTAGCTTGGTGCCTCTCGCTCTTTAACGACAAGAGAATGCCGCGACACAGAATTACACAGAATTTGTCAATATTTTTCAAAGGATCGATCAGGTAGGCCGGAGGAGCATTTGCTACTCATCTTGAGGGTTAGGTTAGTGGGCCTTGGGATGCATGACACTGGCTCCCTACTCTACTCAGGACCCCATCATCCTGGCTAGCTTAAGGCTCGTCACATACATAGCTATGTCGAGTATGTGTACATGCTTTAACGGCTCTCTACGCCCTGTTTTGGACCGTGTTTTGGACCGGGTATAGACGCCAGTGCACCCCGACTGTGATGCGCAGTAATGTTGGCTGTGACATACCAGGCATACTTTCCATCAAGGACATTCCTGATGTGCCCTGATGCTGAGCAACCTTCTCTACACTTTCATGGAGTGCACTCCCACTTCCACTCCGCCCACGATGAAAAGACGTGTCGCATGGCACATAAAGCATGCTTCAGGAACCTGCACAACTCATCGACCCGACATCGTAAAAAGGCCGCACGAGTCCGCCGCAGGGCGGTACTCGGCCCCGAAGCTGTTGGCACACAGCCATGAGCTGTGGCCTCCGGCACACGTGACAGACCATGGCATGTTGCAGCATGCTAAGCAGCCTGTCTGCACACAAGCGCCCACCTGGCACGTTGATTGTCCAGTATAATTATGACGAACGGCAAGCAAAGGAACAATCACACACGCCAGGCCTGCATCAGCAGGCAGGAGCCTTTGCCAGGCATCCCACTTCCTAAAGACCCTGCATGCAAGCCTAGAACAGGCAGTGCTAGTATACAATGAGGTCGCAGCGCATGCAGTCAGACATTCACTTGCCCGCGTGCCACTTGCACCTCGTGTGCAGATGCAAGACACCAGCACGCATGGCACCTTGGCGCCAGGCGGCACCACCACGCCCAGTGCCGCTCGTGGCGGCTTACTCATTCTGCCCATGCTACACACTCATACGACACACTGGTATGACACGCACGGGCCGCGCAGCACAAAACACGCAAAAGCAGTCGCGAGCCCCAACCAGACTGCGCCCTTCACCTCCTTGTATCTATCGTGGAGCGGAACCGGGCCCTGTCCTGGAAAAACACGCCCCCGCAGCCACCATTCTTTGGGTCGTCGAAATCCGAGTGCAAGCCCGCGAAGCTGCTCGGCGCCAGCCAGGCCAGTCCCTCCTTCTGGGTGTGCGCGATGAGCATGCGGTCGAAGGAGTGCGCATTGTTGGCAATATACTTTGGGTCGGTTGCCAGCCGGTGCTTCACGCTGGCGTGCACGTCGGCCAGGAAGGTGGCTGCGCGCCGTTTGGTGAAGGCCAGCGCGTGCGAGCCCACCCCGGCGCACCGGGAGTACGCAACGTGCCTGTACACCTGCATCGAGGCCTCGTCGCACCAGGCGCTGCACATGCCCAGGTAGAGCCAGCCGTCGGAGCGCGCCAGGTCGAAGCCGTGCAGGATGGCCGCGCGCGCGTCCGCGATCGACATCCTATTGTCCAGGCTGACGTCGTCCTCCACCACCACCGCAAAGTCGTCGGGTCCGAGGTCCGGGTGGTGCGCTAGCCGGTGCAGCGCGCTCTCAAAGCCGCTGAGCAGCGAGAAGTACTTTTGTTGGAGCGGTTCGGTGAGGTTGATCTGCTTGTCGTAGTCGTACGATGCAAACATTTCCTTGGCCATGCGAACGGTGGGCTTCGGCGGTACCACGCGTTCCGCCGCCAGGTGCAGCGAGGCCAGCGTGTGCCGCGCGTGCTGCCAGCGCTCTTCAACGCCGCTGATGACATAGGCCGGTGTGGCCTTCAATCTCTCCACGTGTAACAGCCCAGCTCCGACAGAAGATATCCCGCGGCTGCCTGCACAGCCGCATGGGCTGAGCAAGCCCGCGCGGCTGCCTGCCAGGAGGCTGTGTCTGTGTCATGCTGCCTCACGTTAAGGTGGGAGGCAGCGCACCCAGGCAGAGGCTAGCAACTTGAAGAGCATAGAGGCCGAGCAGAGGCAATGCGGCGCTGTTCGGCCTGCGCAGAAACGGAGTCCCTCACTTCACAGCAGACAGTGCAGTCATGGTGGTTCTCTGCTGGATTTGCTAGACCCATCTTTGTGGTCACGTGAGCGCTAAGCACATTTCACAGTCCAGGTTCAGATGAACATCCAGGTGGGCGCTGCTTTCTGCCGCAATGCACCGCAGCATGCGCACCGCATTGTAGGCTGTATCTTGTCGGGATAGGTACGCAGGCGCAATGGTGTCCTGCAGACCGCCGTGAACCAGCTGTCCAGACGCAAAAATAAATCAGTTGTGCTTCAGCGATTACTTAGTACCTTAGGTACCGCGCAAGTGCTGGCCGTTGTCACCTAGCCCAGTGCTGATTAGGGCTGCTGATGACCTGCCACTGCACTCGACTTGGGGAATGTGAGATCTCACAATCCCCAGTCTAGACCTGGTGCCCACACAATGACGCTATCTACCTGTCATGAGGTGGATGTGAACATGTGCTCTTGCATGAATATGTGTTATCCTCGCTTGGTGAGGTGCCCCTATGCATTGATAAAATAGCCATGTCTTTTCAAGGTGGCTCACACGTGACTGCTGGGGAGCGAGCTGCAACACGAAATGTGCAGTAAAACCAAAAGAATTAGATATCAAAGCCGTGTGCTTGTCAGCACAGCAGTGCAAGGTTGCAGTGAGCACACATGTATAGTCAGCACATCGATACTCTGCAGCAGCACACCACCTCCACATTGCTCGCGGCCACGCGTGCCGACGCACCCTTGTCACCTGCCCTGTATAGAATGCTGCATGTGTCAACAACATGTGTCAACTCTGCAAGGCGGCCGGCGGTTGCCAGAAACCGTGACACCTGACCCACCTTGAGCAACTGCAGTCGTGGGCGCACAACCCCGCGCCAAAACAGTGTCGGTGTCGCATAAAAAAAGGTGTGAACACTGCACCCCTCATGTCGCACGAAACAAGTCGCACGAAACAAGTCCCTCTATGCTCTGCCATACATGGCCATGTCCCTGGAAATCGTACTATTTTGGAGATGCGCACTAGGGCCAAGCGTTTGGAATTCGTGGCAAGTTGCGCCACAGGATGCCAATCCGTGTGCCGAACCCATGCGCCGAACATGGCCAGCCTTGCCACGAAGCCATGCCGCTCCCCACATGCAGCAGGTTGGTGTGCAGACACACTGGCGCAGCCGTGTAAAACTGGGGACCAGGCCCCAAAGAACTCAACTGCACGCATCACACTCCTACACAGCAGCAAGTCGCCGCGCTCTACGCTGAAATGGTCGGGGGAGGCCTCACAATACACTTCTCCTCGAGCAGACACCCGTGGTTACACCTGCCGCCTTGCCTGCTGTCCACAGCGCCCAGCCCGGGTAAGTCACAGCCTACCCAGCAGTCCCGCAGCCTCGCCTGAACTCAGAGCGCGAACGACCTCATGTGAGGCTCGCCAACATGAATACCTGGCATGCACACCATACGCAGCTCATCAAGCCTTGGCAGCACAGAGCGCCGTCAATATCCGCACAGGAGCGCGGGCATGCCCACCCAGCACCCAAGAAAGACCTGGTACGAAAGACAGGCAGCTGTCTACAAAGCTGACCGGACAAAGCAAGACATCCTAACCAAAGCAAGACATTCTAAGCAAACTCCGTTGCCTCGGGTGCGTTGACCCGGGGCGGCTCACCCGTGCGCCTGAGGCTCTATGCAGCCTTGGGTCCACGCATGCTGTCAGGAGCTGCGCAGGGCAAATCAGAGCATGACGCCGGCGGGTACTGCCTCTTACTGAAAAGCTGGTGACGGACCCCTTGTTAAATACGCATTGATGGGGCCGAGGCCTCATGCTTTGCAGCACCTGCAGTGCAGCTGCACAGAGATGCATGCCCACGAGCACCACAGCGATCGAAGCGGTGGCTGTCGGCGCAGGCGCGTGTCGCCCGTCCAGCTATGCCAGCACTAACTTAACGGAACGGCGTGGAGCCCGGGGATGCGTCATCGCGCAGGCGGATGCCCCTGGACACACGCTGCGCGGCCTCCTCCAGCCACGCGGGGCGCCGTGGCCGCTCGGGCGCCGCGGCGCCGCCCGCGGGCGCGCGCGCGGCGGACGCCGCGCGCCCCGCGGCGTGCCAGCGGCTGCCCGGGCTCCCGGGCGCCAGCGCACTAGAGTGTGCGCAAGATGCGGCATTGGATGACGCGGTGGGGCCCGGCGCGCTCCCCACGGCGCCTCGCGCCTCAAATGTATGAGCCTGCATGGGCGCACATGGAGAGCGGGCGCCGCGGTCGTATCGCGCCGACGTGCGCGCATGGGCTGCAACGCCGCCCGGCGCCCGCGCCATGCGGGACTCCGCCGTGGGCGACTGCGCCGGCGAGCAGTTGCGCAGCGCGAGCAGGCACGCCTCCGACCCGCTCTGCGCGAGCCCCTCGAGCAGCGCCGCCGCCGGCTCTGCCTGCGCACATGCCATACATGCTGCTGTTACCAACACTGTGGGCGGGCATGTGGACTGGCGCATCAAGAAGCCGCACGCTGTGCGTGGCAGCGCAGCCAGCTGGTCCCGCCAGGCCCCACAGGCACGGCAGCGCGGGCCTTGAGGGTGAACCAGCTACAAGCTGCCCTGCGAAAGGTGACAGTGGTGGCGTGACATTGTGGCCACTGTCAAGTCAGCCAAGAGGGACTGCTCAGGCCGCATGTCTGGGCGGCCTCTCCAGCGCCCTGAGGCAGATGCGCCGGCCCGCTCACACGCCCGCACTCTGATGCGCATCTGCGCCCAAGGCGCGAGCAGGCGCGGGGAGGAGGCAGGCTGCAGCGCGGCGCGCACCGCCGCGCTCGCGTGCTCGAACTGCGCCGCCGAGATGACGGCCGCCGCGGCGCTCCGCGCGGCCGCCGCCGCGGCGGCGGCCACCTCGCCAAAGGTCAGGTGCGGCGCGAGCCGCATGCGCCCGTGCGGGTCCAGCAGCTCCGTCAGCAGCGCCGGCGGCGGGGAGTGCGACCGCGGCGTGCAGGCGGGCGACGGGACCGCCCCGGCCGCCGGCGCCAGCGGCGCGGGCGCCGCCAGGCAGCCGCTGGCGGGGGCGGCCAGGTGCAGCTCGGGCGCGCTGCTGCGCCACGGCCGCAGCGGGGGCGCGGCCCGGAGCTGCCTGGAGCGCAGCGGGTCGGATGTGGTGGACAGGCAGGGCTGAAAAAAATCGCCCGCGCCATGGCCGCACGCGTCGAGGCGCGCCCGGCGCGTCGGCGACACCGCGCCACTGAGCAGCGGCTGCACGTCCTGCGACCGGCAGCCGGCCGGGATGCAGGACATGTCCTCGCTGGCCGTGAAGCCCTGTAGGTAGCCGCCGCTGCGCAGGCGCCGCGGCGTGTGCGGGTCCGACAGGCCGCTGTCTCGCGCGCCTGCGGCGCGGCACAACAGGAAGCCTTGCGCCGCACCACACGACCGGAGACCTGAGGTTGCCACGCAGCGCACGCTCAACGGCAGGGCAGGTGGCCTTGATGCATTCATACGCCCGCCCGCACCTAGAGCTGGCTGGTTGCCGAGCACCGCCGCTGCAAAGTCGCGTATGGCCGCCCCTGCCGGCGCAGCGCCCAGGTCCAGCCGCGCCGGCGCCGACGACGCGGACGCGTGCCCCGCAAACACGCTCGGCGGCGGCGTGGAGCCGTGGCGCCCGCCCAGCAGGTCCGCCAGCAGGATCGACTCCGGGCTGTCGCCCAGGCTGCACCCGCTGCGCAGCACCGCAGAGGCGGCTGAGGACACCGACCGCCGCGGTGCATAAGGGAGCATGCTGCTGGTCCCTGAACATCATGGCAACGTCGCAAAGTCTGCCTTCAGACCGGCCTAATTACGCGGCGACGACCCAGATGCAGCTTAGGCGGTGGGCATCATGCAGCCTCCTGCCGGACAGCTCTGGATGAGTGCGGCACAATGACGCTGCCCGACGGCGCGCGCGCCTGGAGAGGGGCGAGAGCGTGTCCAGGTGCCTGGCGCCGGGCAGCCTCCAAGGGCAGACGACGCCGACGGCAGGCCCAGGCTGGGCCAGCTCCGCAGCGCGCCCTCGCCGGCCGCCGGCCTCGCCGCGGCCAACGGTGGGGCCGCCGCGGCCGCGCCGCCGGCGCAGGCCTCGCCCGCCCGGCCGCGCCTGCGCTTGGCCGCCGGCGGGGCCGCCGCCTGCGCGGCTGCCTCATCGGCCGGGAGCGGGACCTTGCGGGGGCGGCCGCGCTTGCGGCGCGGCAGCGCAGCGGCGGCGGCCGCATCAGCAGGCCCCGGCGACGGCTCACACTCAGGCTCCGAGACAGCCGCCGCGGCAAAGACGTCAACGGCCGCCGCAGCGCTCGCACGCTGCGGCGGTCGCTCGCGCGCTGGCACTGCAGGCGAGCCACGCCCTGCCGCAGCGTCGCAGGTGACGACACATTTGGCGGTAGGGGCTTGAGGAGAGCCTCAATGACATACATGCAGCTGCACTGCAAATAACAGCATTTGCACCTTCACACAGATACGTCCAACATGAAGCAGCAAGTGCGCGACGCGCACACCGTGAGAGCAGCCAGACACACAGCTCCTCACGCTGTCCGAAGTGCTTGAGCAGGCAGGCCTCACAGGCCGCGCAAGGCATGCAAACTGCGCAGAATGCGCAAACCTCTGCCGCACCTTGGCGGCCCTGGTCCCTTTTAGGCAGACACGGTCGTTCACCACGCTGTGGCACCTCCAGCGTGGCAGGCAGACCCGCCCTCCTGCTTTAGCAGGCACTCCAAGTCGTGAGGTGGGTCACAGGCCGCGCTCGCACAGGCACAAGACACAGGCGAGGACACGCAGCTGGCAGAGAAGCTGAGCATTGCTCGAGGCACACAAAGAAGGCAGCTGGTGGAGAAGCTGTGCTGGTATGCGCGACTGTCGCACGCTTGGCGCCCAGCACCGCGGCATCAGCAGCAGAGTGGCGCAGGCAGGTGAACACCACGGCAAGCTCGCCTGATGCAAGTGCTGTGCCCGGCGCAAAGCCCGCAGCAAGCGAAGCGCTGCAGTCCTGCCCCAACAACCTGCTTGCAGAGCCTAACAAGCAGGCGCCTGACACACGTGTGGACCTTACTCAGTCCTTAGCACTGCGCGCGCCTGGTCAAGAAGCTGACCTCATGGGAGACCTCATTTGCGCGGGGACCTGTCAAACGTGCCAGGCATCCCTGCGCGACACCCAAACACACGCCTGTTGTGGCAAGGTGCACAAAGCAAAAGCGTCGGTATGCGAGCGCGACACTGCTGTTACACAGCATCTGGTGGGACGCACTGCGACGGGTGCGGCCGCTCAATATCATAAGCTAGGACCGTTGCCATGTTTCGGAAGCTCCGATGTCGGTATCAATGCACACTTGCGAGCAATGTACCAGGCGTGCTCGCTAATAACGGCCACTGGTAACGAGTCCACGGGTGCGACCTACTAACCATGGTGTGGCTTGGCAGCATGCGCTTCGAGCAGTGACGTGAGCAGGGTCCAAGTTGGTTACCAAATTAATAACCGACCGACGGATCTGGACCGAGCATGCGAGGTCGTGCGAGTGCGGCACTTGTGAAACACTGCTGTGATGGGCTCGCAATGCAAACTGACCTTGAGAACCAAGCAGGACCACTGCTGACTGCCGGCAAGCTTGATTGCTTGTCTTGGGAGCTTGCGGCGCGCGCCAGCACACCTTGTGAAATAGTATGCGACTGTGGCAGAGTCTCAGGAGGCGCGGCAAGTCAGCTGCTGCGACGCTCTCTTTACTCTGCCATCTGTTGCTGGTCAGCGGTGCAGATGCAGCCCCAGGCAGCCGCCCAGGGCCACAGGCATGTGGCCTGTCTGCAACCTCACTTGCCTGCATAGGCATACGCCACTCAGAACTGCTCAGCAACCTTGCGCGGCGCAGTGCAGAGCAGCGTTTGAACGCACAAAACTCGCACCTCCTGTGCCTGAGGGCCTCTTGCGGACCAGGTGCCAGGCAAGGCCGCACAGGCACACGGAGTGTGGAGTACCAAAGCAGAGGTTCTGCAGCGCGTCAGGGCAGGTACGCGTCTGAGGCAGGTGTTTGCGGTCCGCTCTGCAGCGCCGAGTCTGCTTCCCTTCTGCTGCGAGGTGCACTGCTATCAAGCGCCTAGCACGCTTCGCAGCTCGGTGAGTAAAGTGGGGAAGCATCCACTGCAACATGTGGCAGCCGGCGGCGCGCAGGCAACGTGCGCTACTACTCCCTTCCGGGCGTGCTGACCCGGCGCGGCGGCGCGCCTGAGGACGTGGTGATGCACGTGTACCTGAAGAG
>JAABUP010006277.1_pt1 | contig 17109 bp, 12 predicted proteins | sample 5559201 | NCBI WGS metagenome assembly JAABUP01 (sample SAMN10711887, study PRJNA513373) | rock metagenome | isolation source: Antarctica rocks | place: Antarctica
CACCCAAACCAAACTCAGCAAACTCTATTCCGTCTACCAGTCCGCCCGCCACGATTTCCTCAGCACCCCAACTTCATCTTCTCCAACATCTCTGGCCGGAAAGACGAAAGCGGCCAAATTCCTGCGCGATACGGTGGAGAATTGTATGGAGTATTTGAAGACGCAGCAGGGTGCTGGGGGTGAGGGTGAGGGTGAGGGTGGGCGGAGGGGTGAGATGATGGCGGAATTGGGTGCTTCGTTGAGGGTTGCCAAGCAGGTGGCGGAGGAGGGTAGTGGAGGACGGAAGCGGAGGTTTGATCTTGGGATGTGGCAGGGCGTGCCGCAAGGTCCTAAGCGGGTGAGGGAGGGTAGCGGGCAGCGGGGTAGTGAGCACGCGGTCAGGGGTGGTGGTGGGCGTGGTGGGCGTGGCGGAGGGGTGCGTGGTGGTCGCATTGGCATCCGCAGCCCTCACCCACTACGCCTAGCCCCTGTACAGTCACAGAGAGAGGTGGTACGCCGTCGCGTAGATATGGCGGACGCTGATGTCTGGAGGCCATCATATAAGTAGGGCATTGTGTCACAACATGACACACTTCAACACATTGATCTTGATTCATGGAGAATGGGTATGTTTAGCCTAGTACTACACGCTTTCTAAGCTCATTAAACCATTCCACCATTGCGTTATGCATGGGATCGCAATCTCAGAGGCTGAAGCAAACATATGAATGATGCTTATTCCATAACACCCTTCTTTCCATCACCATCGGAGTCTTTCATCGCTGGAACTGGTTAGCTACACGGTGGTATGATTTTAAGGGAAAGAGCAACCCACGGTTAAGACGGTCCATAAGGCTAGGCTTCTTTCCAGTGGAAGATCCGGTTGTGTCAGAGGTGTTCGATCCATATCCAGTGCCACTTGTACCGGTGTTACCGCTACCGTATCCAGTGCCACTTGTACCGGTGTTACCGCTACCGTATCCAGTGCCACTTGTACCGGTGTTACCGCTACCGTATCCAGTGCCACTTGTACCGGTGTTACCGCTACCATACCCGGTTCCCGAAGTGTTACCGTAACCAGATCCTGTGGTGTCACGGCTCATATCAGAGTCGACACGAGGATCGGCCCTATTACCGAGATTCGAAGAGTGAGGTCCGACGTTAGAGGAACCATGATGACCACCGACATGAGAGGAGTCATGGTGACCAATGCCAGTACCAGTGCTTCCGCCGAGCGAGCTACCGACTGCTTTTGGCTCGCCCTCAAACCCGTCGTAGCGTTCCTCGCGACCAGTCAAGCTACCTCCCTGTTTCTTGAAATCTGCCATGCTGACAGCAGGAAGAGCCGTGGCGGAGTGGTGCTTGGCCTCGTTCTCGTGGACCTCATGGATCGGGACAGTGGTGTGGACTACAGAGGGTTGGATGGTCTCCTTCTGGATGACGGGCTGGATGGTCCTGTAACGAGTCAACAACATCACACGCTGTGTTTGAATAACTTGACATACTCATGGACGTGGTGGTGAACATGCTCGCCAGCGATGGTTGGTTCCACGCTCTGGGTCACTCTGGTGCCACCCTCAACGCGAGTGCTCTCGAACCGAGCAGCCTCCTCTTCGAGACGAGCCTTGACGGCAGCCGAATCTCCATGGCGGTGTTCACGGGTCTCAACGGGGGCCATGTTATGAACATGTTGCTCTGAGAGAACCTCGCGATCCTTCACCGGCTGGACGGAGGTGTGATAATGGTCCTGGTGAACCTCACGATCGACGGCGGTTTGCACATCCTCGTGACGGGTCTTCATGACCTTCTCCTGGACGACGGCGGGAGCAACCTTCTCGTGGACGGTGGTGTCTGTTTCACGTCAATTCTCAAGTCAGAGAGGACTTAAGCACGGTTTGCCATACCATGGTGACCAGCCTTGTGCCTGATGAAATGGGTCAGTACGGTCTTGGTAAGTGTGATAGAGCGAGAAGAACGATCAGGACAGCGCATTGAACACGGAACACAAACAGTTCATCCACATAAGAGTCAAGTGATGTTGAGGTGGGGGACTGGCAGCGGTGAGCTGAGAGTTGGAAGTTCTTACATGAAATCACTAACGGCTGACTTCGCTTTATCCATCGTGCTTGATGTTCGATGTTTGATTTATGGGTGCTTTGTGTGTGTTTGATGATTGATAATAGGATTGGTGACGAGGGTATTATCTCGATGTGTTGTGAGTGTGATGTGTAGGGTGGAAGAAGAGAAGAGAAGAGAAAAGAGGTGAGGCGGTAGGCGCGAGTAATAAAGTTCCCTTGATTCACTTGGATGTTCCCCCCACTATGGAAGTTACCCCTCCGCACTCAGAACCGGATACAGAGAGTAAGGTTACATCATCATCATCACTATCGCTAATGCTAATGCTAAAGTATTGCAGCCACAGGTGGGTCCAGTATTAATGCAGTGCTCAGCCTTGATTTTGGCCATGAATTCACGGTGGCTTCCCGGCGACGAGTCCTACGTCAATACAGAGGGAAATTCAGGTAGGCCCGACCGTACGTCAGTCACGCCACAATCTGGATGCCTTTAGTAGTGCAGGTGGTCCTGATGAGCGTCCAAAGCAGTATCGATCTACGATCTGTGCCCTGAAGTTGACTTCAACCCAGCAGGGGATCTTAGACGAGACCAGATAAAATAAACCAGCGTTATCCGAACCAGGCCTATGAAGACGAGCGCAGCTCTCTCCCAAGTCAACGCTCCGATGACAATATAAGCAATACCGGGTGCTGGGTCGTAGTACCGTACGACTGATGAGCCAATGGCAGATATTCGGTCTTCCCGTTTACTCGCCATCAATGGTTGTCACTGTCTGACTTATGCACCATGACGATCGACTTGTACATGTATGATATCATCGTCAATCTGGAGTGATGCTCAAGTGTGGCTTATACGTAAGCCACATGCATGCCATTGGCGTGTTCGATGAGGCCGTTCCGTAAAGTAATTGGCTATTCGCTCAAATCTTCGCTGTCGGCAATCATAAAGTATTCTGGAATCCGGTAAACGCATGGCGGCTCGCCTCAAAAAGATCTTCTCAAGGAAGAAGGATAAACCGCTACATCGTGACGGGGAGTCGCATGCTACTGCTAACGGCCAACTCTTACGAACGTCACTCTACGAGACCGCAACACCAGCTGGACCTCCAGAGACTGGCGCCTATCCGATCAAAGGAAACTCAGGTCGAAGGAGCTCGACTCCCAGTCGTAGGGATCGTTTTAGCAAAAGCGAAATGCCGCAGCCTCCAATTCCCCCACGGCAACTCGGTGGACCGCGACCCATTTCGTCCAACGCTGGCGGAGGGGTACGCATGGTCCAGGATGACGCAGCCCTCTCCGACGACCTTTCAAATCTTAACCTGAATGATGGATATGGTCAGTCTTGTGCGAGTAGACTTTCTACACAGTATGTTGACTTGCTAGTAGCCGCCAGGAGTTCGGCTCAGCCGCAAGTCCCACCCCGTGCGCCCAGAGCATCAGGAGCAGCCAGATACAGTGAAGATGTTGCAAACAGGAATTCTGGAGGCATCAGTGCTGCGGATATGCAGAATCCGCAATACTCGTACATGTCAGCCGTGTATGGCGAGAACGTCGCCGATCGAAACATAGTGGACGGCAACGGAGCCAACAGATCATCTGGTGGATACGGTGCAGGACCATCCAATGATTATATGGCCAAACGACACCGCGCTTTGTCGCATGGTAGAGAGTCAGGATCCATGGATAATGTGGATGGCTATCGGGGGACGCGGTCACCATACTCATCTGCCGTCAATGACTTTCCGGCCGAGAGGGAAAGTCTAGATGGTGTCACGCCGGTGAGGAGACGCTCAATTCCAAGAAAGCAAGTTGGAAGTGGAATCTCTACCCCAGCATCACCACCGTTACAAAACTATCCATCTCCTTCGAATTCATCACCAACTCAGGCGAGACAGCCTAGTGTGCGCGACAAGCCGTTGCCCTCTACACCTCCTGGTACGACAGGGATAGCGCACAATTTTGGTCACGGAGGTGATCGGCCAGCGCAGCCAGACTTTGGCGGACAGCGTATGCTAGTCGAAGGAGCGACGGAAAAGCCTTCCTTGGAAGGAATTGTCGACCTCTCCAACACCAAGGACACAATGGTGGTTGAGAAAATCGCGCCAGGTACATATGTCCCTGTTTCAATTTCGTCATCAAGTAGGATGGTCTGACTGATTTCCTACGGAACAGCTGTGACGCACGAAACAGTACACAAGGAAATCCACCACGTCCGTGAAGAAGTTGTCACCCGCGAGATTCATACCCATGATGTATATCACCGCATTCAGCCTATTATCGACGTTGAGGTGCTCCCTGCACGACACTTCCTACCCGTCGAAGGCGGTGGACTCGTCGAAGTCAGTGCTGACGAAGTTCCTGGACGCCACAGCAATTGGGTCATTGCTGAGACAGCGTCGAAAATCCCATCTGATGAGCCAGCTCCACCTAAGACAACTCGCTTCTCTGCACGGGAGTTCCCAGGCGATGTTGGTGATGCAAAACGATATGCGACGCCGGAGGGAATCAAGAGAACGGAAGAAACATGGGTACATCCACCGGAGCTTGAAACTGGAGGTAGACTTACAGGACAGACGTGGCCCATGCACTTCCCGGCTTCGGAAGAGATGGTCGCATCTGAACATTCTCGGCCAGCGAATGTGCCGAACAACACGGGCAGTCGCCTCACTGCTGAGCGCAGGGGATAAGGAATTAGGTTCCCGGCGGCGGCATGACCTGGCCCATACATTGGGCAAAATATTCCACTTCTTTGCATTGCAAAAGCCAGCGTTCTAGCAATCATGGCACTCTTCTAGCGAGGCGCTCGAGGATCGATGTACTTTTAGGACTTCCTGCACATCAAGAGTCTTCTCGTTCTGTACTCAGCTTTTCTTACTTGTAGCTAAACATCTGTACAATCACTGTTCAAGCTCCGATCGCTAAGCTGTTCGTCTTCCCTCGATGGATATGGCTTTGCAAATTCACACTGGTTCCCTTCATATCATCCGGCAAAACGCTCTCGGATCACTGCTATATACATAAACCAGTGGTGGTGGTAATCGATAGCTTCGAAAAGTTCCCATGGGGCTGTTGATGAGGAGCACAGCTTTGAAGGAGGAAATTTACGGATTCCGCTGGGATAGTAGGATTCTACAGCTTCGACCGGCAAGCTGGAAGGCGAATACTGTCCCATCTTGCCTCCGTTTCGAGGTCAAAAACATCGATAATGGTCTTCAATATCTGCTTGGGACAAGCTTTGATGATATGCGTTCGTGACGGCTGTCATGCCGGCTGGTTTATATTCACGGGCTCAACGTTCAGGAGAATTGTATTCCAGGTCGTAGTTAGATGTTAGCATAGAACATTTGTTCATTAGCTTTCTATGTCAAAGTGTAGGTTACAAATTGGTAGAATGAGTGATACACGGTGCTGCTCTCTCCCCAGCCCTGCCAAGCCTTTGCTCTGGACTTAGTAACCTTACCCAATGCAGGTCATTATAGGTTATGGAATCGTTCAGTCTGTATGTGACTATAGGGAAAGGTCCCATTGCTACATATACGTAGGATCATATCAAACAGATTCTTCGTATACTTCCTTACAGCTTTGGGACTGACCGTGTAAACTATGGATGCGGATTATCTTCAAAACCCTACTTTCGCGGCTCGCTTAAATCTCGCGATGCCTTTGAGTCAACTGCCACTAGCATTGTATCTCACAACTCGACGTTGTATGTTGGGGCTACTAAGAACTCTCCATCTAGCAGCAAACCGGATAGATTGCCCAAAGTGTCTCCAATCACACCGATACGACCGCTTCTGCCAGCATTGACTAGTCTTTGCTCAGAGCGTCTTTTTCTACGCAGCACGCGATCAACAAGTTTCAAGCGCATTGCTTTCCGAGGTACAACCGCGATCGCCAAGATGGCTACGTCAAGCTCCTCGAGTTCTTCCTCGGATCCTTTTCTGTCTATTCTCCATCAATCTTTCCCATCCGCCGCTCCCTCTTCAACCTCAGAACTCGATATCAACCAGCTTTCACACACCATATATCCAGACACTGCTTACTCCGACAACGAGAAGATCGAGATCACGCAATGGCTGACCACGGCATCGCGTCTGGCTACACCAGATGAAGATGAAGCGAAGCATGCTGAGCGTTTGGGGTCTCTCAACACGCACCTATCCACTCGCACTACATTATTGGGGAGCAAACCGTCTGTCGCAGATGTAGCTCTATACGCCCGTCTTGCGCCTACAGTCTCAAAGTGGTCGCCCGAAGAAAGAACGGGCGAGCATGGATACCATCACATTGTGCGGCACATAGATTTCGTACAGAACGCACCTGTCTTCAGATTGAAGCTTGCCAAGGATGACAAGATCAAGATTGATGTGGATGACGTCAAGTTTATCCACGAGCCGATAGATCCGAAAGAGGAAAAGGAGCGGAGGAAAAAGGAGAAAGCTAATGCAGCGGCTGCCGGCGGCGAAGGTGAGCAGCCGCTTGTCGTTGGACAGGGCAAAGGACAAGGAGGCGGAAGGAGCAAGAAAGATAGTGCAAAGGTACAAGAACTTGGAGAAGAAGTGAAGGGTGTTGCCGCTGGAGACGGTGCAGCGCAGCCGAAGAAAGAAAAGAAAGAGAAACAGCCCAAACCACAGAAGCAGCCAGCGAAGGAAACACCATTATCGCCTTGTCTGATCGATCTGCGAGTTGGTCACATTCTTAAAGCCATCAACCACCCGAATGCCGACTCTCTCTATGTCTCCACCATCGCCTGCGGTGATCCAGCCGGAACTGAAAACACCTCAGAATACGAAGGCCAGATCGTACGCACCGTTTGTTCTGGCCTGAACGGGCTGATACCGCTCGAAGAGATGCAAGGCCGTAAGATTATCGCTGTTTGCAATCTCAAGCCGGTGACGATGCGTGGCATCAAGTCTGCAGCCATGGTACTTGCTGCGTCTCCCGGTGTAGCTGAAGGCGAAGACAGCCATAAAGGGCCTGTTGAGCTAGTCATGCCTCCTGCAGACGCTAAGGCAGGGGAGCGAGTTTTCTTTGAAGGTTGGCAAGGTGAACCGGAAGGTGTGCTAAACCCCAAGAAGAAGATTTGGGAGACGATACAGCCAGGCTTTACCACGACAGACGACCTCGAAGTGGCTTTTAATGCAGGCGGCATACCGCAGCTGCAAGGTGACGGAGAGGCTAAGAAAGAGGGCGTTGGGAAGCTGGTCACTATAGGGGGAGGGATTTGTACAGTCAACAGCCTACAGGGAGCAACAGTCCGATGAGTTGCATCTATCATATCTCAGATTTCAACAAGCCATAATAGACATCTTAGCTTGGCCGAGCCCATCTGGTCGTTCTGCAGTCATGATGGTTTCAGCACTGCCTGGTGTGCTGCTAAATGTCCTTCTAGACCTATTCTATGAATCCAACTACATCTGTAAATTTTCCAGCTCACTAAAGGCTTGCAAGTCATTGCAATCACTTCATCGGTCTGGTCAAGGAGTCCTGCCTGCTCTATACTCACATCCTAACAAGTTCGTATTCAAGTCATCAGACTTCGATGGATCAGCCAGCACAACCTGCGAAAACGAGCTATACCTCCCCGAAAGAGTCACATCCGAGAACAGTGTCAGAGTACCAACACAGGTTAAACCAAAGCTAACCTCCGCGCTCGTTATCTCGGCCTTCTTGTTTGGTTCCTCTCTCATAATTCGCCATCGATCCGCCGGCGAAGGCCTTTGTGCGGCAGCTCGTCACGAGAAGTACGGAAAAAGCAAGGCGGAGTACAGCGTGTGCGACATAGGATGAAGTTTGAGTAAGGATAGCTGGATGAAGGGAAGTAGGAGCTTTGGGAGAAGACTATGCAGCAGTTGGGGCCACATCAGGAGGATATGAGATGATGAGTTGTGCATTAAGCACTATGATCGGGAGAGTGTGCGCGTTGATGGATTGTCAAGCTAGCTGACTAGTCAACATCCTTGCACCACATTATCACGATTGATGTCAGTAATTGACGGTCCCGTCGTGCTTATATTTCGGTTACATAGTCAGCGGCCACACCGAAGTCCATCATGAGGACGCCGGTAGGACACAGATTGGCCTTCGACTTTACTCTTGCATCCTAATTCTTCTGGTCGATTGCGTCATCTGCCTGGCGGTGAACTACCATGGAAGGTGACAATCATTGATGCCATAGCGTTACTACGGTACGATTGTTAACCTATTCCTGTTCTCCTTCATTTGGCATCGTACAAAGCCAGTTGCGCAATTGGCCTGCATAAGCCCTTTTTCTGTTGACTTTCCAGGACACATGCAGTTTGGACGTTTCCGCCTAATTTGATCCATACTTGGGGGAAGGGTATCAAGTACATCCGAAGTTTCCGCAAAGGCGTGCATAGTACTTGTATCTTAACACCGGCCTTCAATGGGTATAAGGAAGCGTGCGTGCAGGCACTAATTCGTATAACAGAAGCAGGCTTCCTGCTCTCAAAACCACCTCTTCTCGCCCCAATCCATAGTCATCTGGAAGATACAAAACACACCATGTCTACTACAATCGGTGTTGCCGGCATCACCGGGAAGCTAGGATCGTTGGTCACTCAGAACCTCTTACTCCACCCTTCAGCACACGTCCGAGGACTCTGTCGTGACAAATCCAAGCTGCCCGACTCCATTCGCTCGAACCCGAGAATCTCCATCGTGGAAGGCGATAGCAGCAATGTTGAAGCGGCTCGGTCTGCCGTACGAGGCTGCAGTGCTGTCATCTGCTGCTATCTCGGATCAAATGACCTGATGATCGAAGGGCAAAAGGTCTTGATCGATGCCTGTATAGCTGAGAATGTCCCGCGGTACATTCCCTCGGATTACACCCTGGATTACAGACCGCTCCAACCAAAGGACATTCCCTCGAAAGAGCCAATGTTTCGGATCGTGGAGTATCTGGAAGGGAAGTCGATTAAAGTCGTCCACCTACTCATCGGTTGCTTTGTGCAAACTTGGTGGACTTTTCTCGGCATTTGGCACCCTGAAGAGTACAAGTTGACCTTTTGGGGGACTGGGGATGACAAGTGGGAGTTTTCGACGTATAACAATGCAGCACAACGTGTTGCTGAGGTCGCACTCGACTCGAGCGCAACGGGGTTTCTGAAATGTGAGCCTATAATCCTTCCGAAGAACCTCTCGCCCCCAAATTCTCTCTCTCCCGGGCCCAAAATGCCAGGGAAGTGGATTGATAACGCACCCAATAGTTCGTGGAGATTTCATAAGCACCAAAGAAGTCGCCGTACTACTGCAGAAGCAATACGTTGATATGCCACGTCTAGAAAGCAAAGGCTCTCTCGAGTCCCTACGGGCAGCATGCGATGAAGCGCGGAAAGGTGATCCATTGAGCTATCAGAACCAACCGCTGTGAGTTCTACGCGCAACTTAAAGTCCAGTCGTCTAACAACGTCAGCTTCTATTCATACTACATCCAAAGCGGAAAGACATACATGGGCGATGATCTTGACAATTCCCGCTACCCGTCCGTCAAGCCTGAGACAATCAAAGACTTCTTGGCGGCAAATGATGTCCGGAAGATGGAGGTATGGTGACAGAGTCGGGGTTAGCCATTGCTCGACAGGCAGGCTTGAAACTCCTTTGGTTCTGCTGTAGTATTAACGTCAATGTAGTCAATCACATTCTGTAAGTGTCACACTGTGAGGAAGCAACAGCCTGCCAAGCTAGCCGGAGTTCGTATTTAAGCCCTTTGTTCCGAGCGTCTGCCATCACATGCATACGCAGAGATGCGTTTCGAGGTTAGTCACATCCACAGGGGTGCATGTGTGGATGGAAGTGACGCCGGTTTGGCCTTGATCAGTCCAAGACTTACGAGTCTAGCAAATGTATTGTATCGTGACGCCCCAAGTACTTCGTCGATTTGTGATCTTTGCTTGTACAATCTCGCGGTTCTGTGAAAGCACTGGCCCCCACTACCGAAGCTTCAACCATCACCCAACACATATCCATATCGCACACAGCCATACAGCGCGTCCAGTATACTCAGACGTCTTCACTCACCCTGAACCCCACAATACTCCCAAGTGGCGAACGACCTCCCCCCAACCAGCAACGTCACCCGAAAGAATTAGCCGCATACAGCAGATGAAGGCTTACATGTATACCACAGATACAGACACCCCACCATCCACACGACTTGAACAGTACAAGTAGAAGCCAACTTATCAGAGACAAAGCCCTGCAAGCACTCCAGCACGGGGGCTCAGATAAGCAGCTCATACACAACCACACACATCTCCCATCACCCCCAACCAAAACCCACGGGAGTAATTATTTGATCGATAGTGCTCCCTCGGCAAAACACACTCGTGAGAACTAGGTAGAGTTGATGTGGGGTCTGGGAACTGTGGTCGATCGTGTTGGATGGAGATTTCTATATCTATGACTGGGCGGGACTTTGTGTGAGTGGCTGTGACGTTGTAGATAGATTGCTTTTGGTGGTGGGAGGATTGCAGTGGGGGCGGTGGCGTGATTGTCGGGCGGTTGGGGAGGTTGAAGGTGCGGATTTGATCATCGTTGGAGGGTACGCCATGTCCTTGGAAAGTGATGGTCAAAGTCCACGCCGCAGGCATCCGTGGCGATGAAAATCACCTTTGAGCAGCCGGGCTACTTGTCGGTGTTTTTTTTATGATCTGAGCGTGGGAAGACGTGAAGCAAACAATCCCCTCCTTCTCAGCTCCTTGCCGAACATCACTAGTAATAGTTTACTAGGTTCGTACATCGTAAGCCCGCCTTCATCACTAAGGCCTGAATCAACGACTTCTTTTTTCCCCCTTTCCCGCTGAACGAGAAGTACGCCGGATGACGTAAAGCACGCGTTGAGCCGGACTCGATGATCCCCCTTCAGCCTTTGAAGACATCAAGACTCTTTATAATGAGAAGGTACGGGAAAGATAGTTGATCTGGTAAATGGAATTGGACCCATGTCCAGTACGCTAGCTGGAGGTGAAGAGTAGATGAGCGGCTTAAGATCAGATAGACCGCGTTAAGGGGTACTCATATCCTTCGAACCTTGGACGGTGTCCGCAAAGAGAGCGTTGACGGAAAGAAACTTGCATAATGTAACTCCTGCCCGTGGAGAAGTAGAGAGAGCCATACCATCGTTCATTTAGAGGGCTCCAGCTTGCAGGACACAGCGGCCAGAGCAGTCTTTTGCTACGAGCAATGTGGTTCTCGAGCCCGACACGCCAATGCTGCCGGTGGTGAAGGATGTCCCCGTAGTCATATGCACTTATTTCAGATGAACTGCAATATATGCAAGACTGATATGATGAAAGAGATAACAAACTAAGCACACACATGAGCGGCCTTCCACTCCGTTCTTATCAGCAGTCTCTTCATTGAGCATGCAGCAGGACAAATCAGCCGCGGGCTTCAAGAGCTCTGGAGCTGGGTGTTAGAAGCTGGAATTGTTGATCACACTTAGCTGCAGACAGAGGGTGTTCGTACTGTAAAGTGACACTTCAATGTCAAAGATACGGACGCTATCTGATTTCAGTTTACACAGAGCGCAAGGACGTGAAATTTGCGACAGACGGCTGCCATGTGCTGAGGCAGAGTCCTCCATCCCCACTTGCTGACTTGTGCGATTCAGCTACTCCTCTAAGAGGTTGTCCATCGTCCGCGATCGATACACTATCGGTATTGTCGTATCAATGTGCAAGGAAAGCTTGCTTTCTCCCTACGTGCCATGGTATGCGAGAAAGGAATACGCCAGACGCTGTTCAGAGTACAGTGGAGAAACCTTGTCGCGCTTGCAGACTGCTTCATTGAAGGGAGTTATCGCAGTAAAAAAGTATAATATAGAGAATCTGCTGATCGTTAAACCAAGCCTATCCTAATTAGCTATATTGAGCCAGAGGTGAAGGGTGGTAGCATTGGCTAAGCGCAGCTAGGTCTGCAGTTAGTATTGCGGCTGTAATATTCTTGAACCATGATCAATGCAATCGGCATCTAGTACTTCGAACTGGTCGGTGTTGTTGTCCCTCTTGAGGAGGACATGCTGTAGGGAGCCTATGATCATCAAAGGTCAGCACCGCCTCCGAACTAGAGCCAGCCATGTGACGTTTTAGATGAGATTATGGCAGTATATGCTTACAAGGACCTTCTTAGCATTACATATCCGCCACGCTAAGTTTTTGACATTACCGTCGGCTTGCACGACTTCCGGTGCGAACTCGATACCGAACCTGAACGGGTTACTAAATGGTCCCTCGGGTACAGAGGGTTGGGAGCTTACATCTGATGAACCGCAAAAACAACCCTCTTTGCGTATTTCCCATCTCTCTCCACGAGGCTGCCAAACGCCTCATCGACGGTGTTGGGAGCAATCTCTGGATCCCTATCGAAGCAGTTGCGCACCACCGGCAGCAGTGCGTCTTCAATAGCGCCCCTGATTAAGCCATTGGCATCCGCCTCGACATCATCTTCGTCAAATCTGCCGATCCGAATCTCGAACGGTAATGATATTGCCATGACATTGTGCTTCCCATCATGGTGGTACCGGAACTCAAAGACGCCTTGTGTCCACCAAAGTTTGTCGCCTGAGAACACCATCTCACCAGACAGGTAATCCTTCGATTCGCCATCGCGTCTGTTAGAGCCAGATACCCGGACGTCGCCGACGAGGATGCCCTTTTCCGCAGTGAGAGAATCATACTGATCCCTGTTGGTGGCCAACCACCTCCCTTGAGAACCAACACGGGTAGCTTCTCGAGAGGCGTTATCAGCAACCATGTACAGTCCGACCCAATCTTTCTTCCTGTGGTTGAGTGGTGCAGTCCATTTGACTTTGATAGGTGCACCATATTCGAACATCAGAGTCTTGAACTCGCTTCTTCTCTCTTGTGGAATGCGTGCGGTCTGACCTTCCTTGCCGCTCGTCTTTTCGGACACCGCGAGAGCAGATGATGGCGTCCCCTCTATCTCTAACGAGTAATCCTTGGGATCGTATCCAGCCAGATCTGGAGCGAGCCTGGTGATGCTGATCCGCGCGGGGTACCCTTTGAAAAGAGCAGAGGAGTCTCTGACAAACGTACTTACGCCAGCTGCAAGCCTAGGTCTTGCGGCATCAACGAAATCTTCGACAAAATCCACAGTCTCTCCTAGCATTCTATCAACACTTCCCTGCCAATGTCGCAAAGGCGGGGGCAGGGAGCGCTTCAAGCTCTTGACTAGCCCCGATTCTCGCCGTAGACTCCTACCGTACAGCTTCTGCATGTGTGGTCGCTCAACAAATTGGATGAACGCTAGGGTAAGGATGTGGCTGAGGAGGGCGAGAGAGAAGATCGCGCTGCTTCCAGTGATGAAGACTACACCCCAAACGCCCGCTAAACCAAACACACGTTCCGGATTGTTGAGAAAACGATATATACCACTATAGGTTAATTTTGGCGCTTGGTCGAAGAAGAAGTCGCCGAAAAACCAACCGAACTCGCCCAACGAATCGTAGATGCTGATTGCAGTCCAGATCTGTAATGCCACTAGGCTTGCACCAAATACATGCTTGAGTAACACCAGACCATAGGCCCAGTCCGTGGGAAGAGAGTACATCTTCCAGGCCGCGGCGATGAAGCATGCATAACACATGGTCATACTAAGATGGTATGTGCCCTTCCATTGACGCCAGGCTTCTTCGGTGCTTTCCCCGTATTTGAGGAAATGGCGCGTCCACTTTTTCTTGGTTGACTGGCGGTTGAGTATGTAGCCAATGCCGAATGAATACCACAGTCGCCACACAGCAGCATTGAGGACAAACAAGGCTTGGTAGAAAGGAGTTGACGGCGTCAGTGCGGTCAACACGAAAAGATATAACTGCAGTAGTAGGACAGAGCTGTCCGTGACGCGGTGAAGGTCGATGTTGTGCAACCCCATCAAGTTATGGACGGGTGACGGCTGGATGGTGGAAGCCAACGGCGGAGCATCATTGACGTGGCCAGCTTGAAGGGCTTGGGATTCGTCGTGACTGACCTCTGGGTCTGATACTCGTTTTCGAGGGAGCGGTGCATTGTATGTTTTCTCGATGTGTGGATTCTCAACCAAGACAAGGAATGCAAATTGAGCTGCGTGCGCGATTATAGAGATAAAGAGAACGCTGTAGCTTGCTGCCATCAACGAAATGCCATAGTAGCCGGCATAACCGACCGAATACATTGGGTGAGGCGCCATCTCGAAAACACCGTCAAAGGTTAACTCTTGGTCGATCAGATAGAAAAAGTCACCCCAATACCAAGCATAGTCTTTCACTACTCTATGAGCATCCAGCTTGACCCATAGATTGAAGCCCACAAGGCTCAGCCCTGCAAGCCATCGGACCAAGGTCATGGCAACGCCTTCCTTTGCGGGACGATGACTGCAGGCTATGGCGAAGAGGCAGTACGACACAAAGTCACACATCAAGATCAAGTCCACGACCCGTCTAAACACGAGCCAGGTATTGTACTCGATCGGCGCTTCCGCGAAATTGTAGTCCTTGGGAATCTTGGCCTCCAATTCCCGCTTGATGAGTTTGTATAGCAACAGATGGGTGTTCTTCCCGGATGAAGGGTTCTCGAATATTCTTGACTTCTTCGCCCACGTCACCAGTGTCCGATGATGCGATTGTATCTGCAGGAGGTACCCAATGCCAACGTTATAGCAGCCTCGCCAGAATAAAAATATCACCGCAAAAGTAGCAACTCGGGAGAAAGGCGGTAGAAAGTATAGCGTGAGAATATGAAGACCTAATATGGCGAGAACCACGAGGTCGGAAATGTTCTTTGGTTGGGTTGGGGAGAGCAATTGGGACACCATATCGTGGGTCTGTGGGACTGTGAAGACTTCACGGCGTCTGATAGTCAGCTTCAATTGTCAAGTCAAATATCATAACTATCCTTGTAATATAACATAAAAGCTGGCACGTAGAAGCTCAGCCTTACGGGACCTCCTTGACTGGGCTAAGCTACTGCCTGCTGTACGCAGCACCTACCCGTGCCATCTGGAGTCCTCCCAAACGTCCTCTCGTCCTTCTCATCTTTGTCCGTATGCTGCTCTTCGCTGTTCAAGTCTTGTACGGTTTCTCTTGCTTCGGTTGCGGAGCATGCTTGCTGAGGAACATTTCTCTCCCGTAGACCATCACCGTCGAGTCCGCGTGAATGGTGCTGGGCGCTCATCGTGTGGATATCGGAGGTCTTGAGTCGCCAGGTTGAAGTTGGCTACCCAAGCGTTGCGATCTCACGAGATGTTTCTGGCCTCACGGTCGAGGTAGGCGATGGAGAAAGTTGTTTGTTCACTGTTAACAAGATGTGGAGAATTTGGTTGAGCATGGGAACAGAGTTTGGAAATATACAATCGTGGGGATGGTGGGCGTGCAAGGAAAGTGTCAGGTTGAGGAATGTATTGAGCCATCCGCAGGACCGTGGCTTGGCCTCTCTGTTGCTGTGATGCCGTTTTCACAAGCTTTTACTGTAGAGTACCTACAAGGGAGAAGCGACTAGTACTGTACAGCAGTGTGGAGTGTGGGGCCTCAATGGGAGACTGACAATTAAGTTCACGTACAAAGTTACAGTAATAAGTATGACACTGCGCCAAAGAGTGTGGTGGCTGCAATTGATTTACTATTTTTGAGTAGACGTACGATTAAACGGCCACCAGCAAAGGCACTACCTTATTACTATCAGAACGTAGCCCTAACGTCTTTCTCACGGATGAGCGGAAGTGCCTCAACGTCACTCCGTTTGACGCTTGCCTGCAGTCATCGGTAATTGCCGTTTCACAAACCGATGGACAGCCTCCTTGCCGGCCCCGTTTTCCCACGTTGACTGCAGCATTGGATTCTGAAAAGTAAAAGTTACAGTAACAGTGTCTTTCTACTTGTCAAAGAGGCGTGGGGCAACGCTCGCATGCAGAGGATTCGTTAGTTGCTAACTGTCAACAGAACGAGTGATGTTGACGTTCAAAGGAAGTCCGATGCCTGGATTGTCCGTATGGTTTGTCAAACAATGCTCCACGACAGACTGGAGGTAAAGACACTTGACGTATAGCAATCACTCTGCGAGCAACAAGGAGAGCATTGTTTATCCCAATCAGTCTCTTACCCCCATCACACAAGGATCGTGCAGGTTTTCGCTATTATTACCGGAACTCCAGTAGGTCATGCGAGGATTCCACCAGGCGTGGGGAAATGAAGACGATCCCAGTATTCGTGTGTTTCCCCCCAAGAAGGTACCAGGGATCTATTGTCGTTTCCTCTATGCCCGTACCATTGGGCTCTGGCGAAGACTCGTGAGGTAGAGGCATGTTACTAGCTTGTGTTGAAGCCCAAAGTCTTCTCTGAAGTATGGATCGTAGCAGGGAAAGAAAGTAATCGTAGAGGTTCAAGACCGAGGAATGTCCACCTGGAGAATTTTCATGTCATTCAGGAGGCGTCGCGGTGATATTTTCGGTCGAGGAGAAGCAGCACCGTTCCTAAATCATTCCTTTGGCGGGCAGGGCCTGGAGGTGCAGCCTGTCGGTCGCACCATGACCTTGTAGATGAGGGCGTGAGCCGTCCCAAGTGTCCGTTACTCGCTCTTGGCCGTGAGTCTCACAGGAGCGTCTCGCAACCCATTGTGAGGCAGCAGCCTCTGTGCCGAAAAATTTCCTTGCGGATCCCCATTGAACGCTGTTGAAGAGGGGTGTCCCTGGACAACCACATGACAGAAGGGCGGGGAGGTTGTCACATGGGGTGTTAGGAGTGCAGCGGTCATTCGCAACAGCAGCATTTAGCACACTGAGAGCGAGTACAAACGGTTGGATTTTCAGGCCGTTTCCAGGTCTTCGGCACATGCCGCTCGGAAGTTCATTATTCCGTTCCAACGCACATTGTTTGTTATGATCACGTAAGCGATTCGCTAAATTACATGAACCAATCTGCACAGATAAACCCAACTCTCTGAACAATATTCAGGAACGGAAGCCACGATCTCAACGACGCTGATTGCTTTTGGCGACGAGTTCTATCGGGACGATCTCCTAAAGATGGCACCTTCACTGGAAG
>JAABUP010006278.1_pt1 | contig 17107 bp, 8 predicted proteins | sample 5559201 | NCBI WGS metagenome assembly JAABUP01 (sample SAMN10711887, study PRJNA513373) | rock metagenome | isolation source: Antarctica rocks | place: Antarctica
TAGCCTCCTTTATTACCTCGCTAGCCTTCGCCGTTTTCTACGCTCTTCTTTTCCTCGGTACTATATCTTCTATATCTACCTCTATCTCCGTAACGATTAGGATATAGTCCGACCTATATTAGAGGTTTTAGCGGGTCTAGTAGCTCTAGATTAGGTTCCGTATAATCGTTAACATAAATACTAAGTTAATCGTACTCTAACTCTTCCTCGCCTACTACGTTAAGATAGTACTACTACGACCGAGGAAGTCGCTCTAATTACCTAAAAAGTAGGTAAATCCGTAATCCTTACGATAGCGAATAGAACTATACTAGGGCGTACTAATAAAAAGTTAATAGATATAGCTTAAAGAAGAGATAATAAGCGTAAGAGAAAGAAGGGCTACGAGTTAGCCTAGGTCTTAAACTAGGAGCTCCTTAACGAGAGATATAAACTTTAGGATATCGACTCTATATAGAGGTAGCTCGGTAATATCTTAAAGGAGGTATTTAGAAGATAATATCTAAAGAAGACGTATATAGAGAGGAAGGTAAGATACGAAGCTAAGAAAGTAAAATACTAAGCTAAATTAATAGTAAAGCGAGTACTCGGACCCGTAAAACCTCGTTAGATAATAGTAAGAGGTAGAAGGAATCTACCTACCACCCTAGCGAGAGGTAGAAGAATCTACCTACTACCCTAGCGACTAGTTATTAGTATCTACTAAGTAGATCGCCTACTCCGCCTACTATATCTACTCTAACTAAAGGGCCGGCGACGTTATAGTTTAAAGGTAAATTACTATAGAGGAGAAGTGGGAAGCTTATCGTTAGGCTAGCTATTAGGGTAACTACTTAGGAGCTATAGTAAGGTCGGTAGCGACCTTAATAGATATAGTAATAATAGTAACAGCCCTACGAGATTGCGGAGGAATGCGACGGCGTAATTAGTTAATTTAGGCGAGGTCTACGAGTTCGTAGGCCTCGTAGAGTATAGGTCTATAGAGTTATTTAAGTTAGTTACGTTAAATAATCGATCGTAGTATTGAAAATAAAAAAACTTTTTTTCTCAGCCCTACAGCCCTATAAGGCGTGTTCGGTTGGAGGGTATATTCGGTTAGGGGGTGACCCCTTCTACTAGCGTCTCGCGCCAATGTTTTTAAAAATAACTATATCCTTTCTAACTTATCTTCTTTATACTCTACCTCGTCCCTTAAGCTCTCTAGCTCCTTATATAATATAAATTTCTAGTTAAGATCCTTAGCACTTAGGACAGCTGAATCCGCCGCATTAACAGCGTTTAGTCTCTTCCTTATAGCTTTAATACCTACGGTCTAAAGGCTCCCTAAATATTCCGCTATAGAATCTTTAATCGTGGAATACCCGGCTTCGAAGATATTTAAGCCTCCCTAATGCTAGTATAACGAGGATAAGACGGATCCGAATGCTTCTGCCACCTGCGAAAGCTTCTACTCCCTCTCCTATATCGGGAATAGCGCGATTTATAATGATTGGGGGAACTCGAATCCACCCGAATACCTACTCTGTCTCGTTATGGCATTAAGAAGTCCGAAAATCGGAGTTGTATCACGATTCCCAATGTGGTCCTCGCAGCGCCTGAATATATTCTCCGACCAGCCCACTTCGCAAGGACACCGTATAAATCTGGTATCAGCGTCGCTGGTCGCTACGCAGGTGCAGTATTCCTCCCTGATCGCATCCATCCACTCGTGCCATCTTTTCGTTTGCTTCGGTGCTCCTGATGCATACCTCCGGTCTGGCAAGCCTTTAGTTGTGACTACGTTTCTGAATACATTGTCTATGGTGGTATTCTCCAGGAAGTCTTGCTGGTTATTGGCCACGTATTTCTCCACCTTGGCCAGCATACGGTCCACCTCGTTGGGGGTAAGCCATTCCCCAACATTAGTTGATGGCGCTGCCATTACATTTCTGAACCCGACGTGTGTCGCTGCCCGGGTCACAATATTGACGTAGATACCAGGATATTCCGATAGATTGATATTCATGTGTCTATCGACGAAAGTTCGCACCCTCTGATCTTTGAAGTAGTCATGCGGCAGGGTGTTCTTGATGAGCGACTCAATGATAAAGTCCGGCAGAAGGAAGGACAGTTGATACATATAATAAGTCTCATCTTCCATATCATTGTACAGATATTGCCAAGACTTCACCTTCCTTCGCTCTGAATCTTCAGACTCAGCGAAGATCGCCTTCACCAGACCCCATCGCCCCAATGACCTAAATGCATCCAGCATATTTCGCTGGAAATCTGTCCGTATCGGGTCATCGGGGCGGCATTCCAGTCTTTTCTTCTGAACGGTTGGAAGAGCAGCAGCTGTAAAGGCTGCGGGTGGTCCGGATCTTCGGGGGAGGGATGGTCCTGCCCTCGGTTGCTGTGTAGAGCTCAGCTCGTCAATAGCAACACTGACACTTCCGGCTCTCTGTAGTCTATCCGAAATGGATTTATCAAAATCCGCCTGTGATTGCTGTTGTGACAATGGCAGGTTCTGCTGAGACGCCTGTGTAGGCATATGAATTGGATTTCGGGCAGAGCCCAAAGGGTGTGCCATGGTTCTCGTACACTCTGGGAAGCTGCAGTCGGAGCGAATATAATTGTATTTAATTGACAGTCAAGATAGCGCCAGAGAAATTGGAACGCGATGAGATGATCGTGGTACTGTCTGGTTGCTAGTGTAACATGTAGACGATGGTAGAAGAAATTCGCACGAAGCCTGCAACACTGCACGTCAGTCTTTGATGAAAGTAATCGCGAAAATCGTACGCGTTTTTTGAATCATCATAGCCGTCCGCGTGATCTGCTCTCTTTGACCCAATCTATCCATCGCATTTTAATGACCTATCATGATATATGTAGTGCTACTGTCCTGATTTTGTCTCAACAGACGTCGCGAAGAAAACTTCTTATCCCCGTGATCTCTAGTACAAGCGTAATCCACGTAGATAGTCGCTGTCTCCTCGGCAAGGTACCATAGAGATCGACCCAAAGAGATGTCTCAAACGCGTCTTCGGAGCGTCCATTAATCACGCCAATATGCTTAGCTGCTTTAAAAGAAGGCAAATTTGTCATGGACTAGTTTAGCGTGATGCTGGCGCTAGAAGAAGTGTTCCACAGGATCCTGGGTTTGTCCGTCTTTTCAACGCAAAAACCTATCCCCCTTGCCCACACGAGATCATTTTCGAGGTGCTGCTTGAACTTTAGACGAAAATGACGGGACGAACGCCAACAAGGGCAGCGATGGAGCAGGAGGTGAAGGACGCGATGAATGCCATCAAAGATGACCTGCCGTTTCAGGAGAGAGTGACGGCCAGATATGAGGAGTTCAAGCATGATAGGGCCGCCAGGACTCATTTGCAGCAGTTGCCCACGTTGCTGGAAAATGGAGAGGCCGAGTATAGAAATTTGGAGGAAAGGATGGGTTATTTCACGGAACGAGCAAGATTCGAGGGCGACACCTTGGTTAGAGACCGAAAAGAATTCCAAGATCTGGTGAAGTCGCGAGAGACCGTCCAAAGAGAGCTTCAGGAGCTCAAATTAGTCAAGGATGAAGGAGGTTTAGATAGCGATAAGTGGGACGCTATCGAATTCATGAGGTCCGAACTCCTCCAGTATCCAGCCATGGCAACAGCGCTATTCGATACGCCGTTCCTAGCGCAGCTTGGACAGCGATTCGATGATGAGTTCACGCGACTCACAGAGGATGTCCAAGATATTCAGAGTGAGATCGAGCAGGCTACCAATAAGGCCAGTTCTCAAGTCATCAGATATATAGACAAAGGGGATTTCAGTAGGCGGCTCAAGAAGGCATTCACTGCCATGGAATCAATGCAGACTCGCAATCTCGAATCACTTAGGCAATACGAAGCTGAGCTTGAGGAGGACAAGACCCGCCTGCAAAAAGAGTTAAGCGAGTTGAGACTAGGAAATGAGGCCGAAATCGACAAACTCTCAAGCGAGCTCGAGGCTGAAAAGATTGGGCGGAATGATGAGGCCGAGAGAGCTGATGAGGCAGAGACAGATAGAGACAAGGCCATTGAAGACGCCAAGAATGCTCAGGCGCTACTCAGGTCTCTACGCGAGCAGATGGCTGGTAGATTCAGAGCTTATAATACTAGAGTTCTGGACCTCGAAAAGCGCCTGGGAGAGTTTCGTTTGGCAAGGAAGAGAGCCATGGAGGAAGCCACCAAGCTGTCGACTGACCTAAAGAGGGCAGAGACAAGCAGTGGCTGGGCCATCAAGCAGGTGAAAGAAGGCAAGAAAGTTCGTGAGTCTCTAAGCGAGAAGCATACTCGAGAAGTCGAGGCACTCAATACCGAGGTTCAGGACCTCAAACGGAGGCTTGAACAGGCCGAGGAAAACTCCTCAGAACATGAGAGCCGAGCAGCCAGTAGCGCTTCGGCTTGTGCTGACATGCAGAAAAGGTTGGAGGACGAGAAAGGTCGTACGGCCAAGGTCCAACAGGAGCAGCAGGAGCAACAGATGAAGAGCGCTACCACCATGCGTGATCTTCAGGAGCAGCTCGAGAGCGAAAAGAAGCTTGCAGACGCGAATGCCAACACAGTCTTGGAGCTACAATCAGAGCTGAGCCAAGAGAAAGCTCGTACGGCCAAGGCTCAATGGCAAGAAGAGGCAGACGCTATCGCCATTTACGATCTTCAACAGAAGCTCGAAAACGAGGAGAAGTCAGCGGTCGCCAATGTCGCCACAATCCTGAAGCTACAGTCGGAGCTGAGCCAAGAGAAAGCTCGTGCGGCAGAGGCTCAACAGAAGAAAGAGGAGCAGAAGGAGAGAGACGCTGCTGCCATTCAGCATACTCGAAATGAGCTCGAAGACGAGAAGAAGCTAGCAGTCGCCAATGCCGATACAATCCTGAAGCTGCAATTGGAGCTGAGCCAAGAGAAAGCTCGTGCGGCAGAGGCTCAACAGGAGAAAAAGGAGCAAAAGGAGAAAGACGCTGCTACCATTCAGCATGCCCACAATGAGCTCGGAGACGAGAAGCATCGAGCAGACGAAAACGGGCAACAGCTCTCAACTCTAAGAGAGCAAAAAGTGCGAGATGACTCCTCTCGCAAAGAACTTGAAGAAGAGTCCGCGGCCTTGCAACGAGAGAAGGATAAACTTTGGCAAGATTTCCAAAATCTCACAGTAGAGAAGGACGATCTTTCGGCACATCTAGCGCAAAGCAAGGACGATGCGGCAAAGGCTGGAGACAATCTCTCGACACAGCTTCAGAAAGCCAGAGACGAGATTGCAGAGGTGGAGAAAACCCTGCAGGCCTCGCGGCAAGAAGCTGCACAGGCCAGCCGAGAAGCCAAAGAGAAGGATGAGATACTGGAAGAGGAAGCTCGGGCGGGATTGGATACTCTCACCACGGTGAAGGACCAGCGTAATGAAGCCGCGCGACAGGTCTCGATATTGGTTCAGACCAACTGCATCAAGAGTAAGGCCATTATAGGACGACCAGCTTATGAGCTTTTCAGCATACTGGAGCGCTCTACGCAGTATACGGAGGACATCTCGACTGTCGACTCGGGAAGAATCCTCAACTCGAACAATAGTGACCTACCGGAGGGGACCCACCTGATAGCCGACACGATTCTCGGAGCCTTCGTGCTACTCGTGTCTGATGTTGTCTGCGTATTCGACATTCAGGACATACGCCAAATATACATCAGGCGTTTCGGTGAGATTACACTAGCCCTTGAAGAGGACTCGAGAATACCGGAGCAAATGAGAGTCTTATGCCTGGCTGGACGAAACGGTGAGAACAAAGCAGGTAAGTCTTTCGTGTCGCGTTTTATGAAAGCCAAGTGTCAATCGGAGTGAGTTCTCCACATACGAAGTCGCAAATGGCCTTTGGCCGCCTGCGCATGCCTTATGGGTACTTCGATGAAATTGTCATAGCAACATGCAAAGGACCTTTGGGGTGCCTGCGTACGCTTCACAGCCAACCGGGCAGTATACTGTCCCTGCGATGATCCTTTCGAGTCGATCACGATTGCAAAACGCCTTCGTAAGCACCTAGAGCAGTCGAGCATTGTCTGCAAAGGCAACGTACCTGCTTTGTAGTGAGCTTCGAAAATAGGTTGAAAGACCTTGGATTTGGCCATCCTCACCATGATCGTCACTTTATGCGATGTCGTGGAGAGGTGCTGTTACTTCCTTCTTCCTGGATCTGCACTCCAGTGATCTTAACTCCGCTTGGATGCAAGGGATGCGTCGACTGAAGGCGGACCCTTTATGTCACTATTCAGCATTGTATTAAGCAGTCGACGCAGTCAGAAGGATCAAATGGAATACGTGTCCCTTTAAGTTGGTAGCTCGCTGGAATACGGGCAATTGGACGTCATATTTGATGATGGTATGGTTGATTGATTATGCTTTGTAAAAGTTGGATGTGGTTTTTATGTCTCAAAAGGTTGGCATGGGCTGAGAGACCCTGATTTCCAACATAGCTCTTGAGAGACAGTACAGATAGGCACCTGTTGGCCGTTAGTAGCCATTTTATGCCAGAGCACTCCGAGAAGCTATTACATTCATGTACAAAGAAGAGCATCACCCATGTATTCCAGTAGAGTACGCAGCACTCCAGAATTTTTCTCATCTTTCTTTTGAGGCCTGGAGGAACATAATCAGCGGTCATGCATAGCTCGTATGTTTATACCGGGCGAAGGTTGTCCTGCTGCAGCGTCGAAATCAAAGGCTGGATGCTGTTCGGGGATTAATTCTGTTTATCTGTCATAAAAGTGGGCACCCTCGGCAGCGTGTCGGAAAATCAATTTGCCGGAGGCTAAGAAAATTCATATTGCCGAGGCATAGAACTTTCATGCAGGATTCACTGGAAGTCCACATTTGCACTTCGTATGTTCAGTTCCTATGAAATGAACATTACAGAAAAAGCTTCATGTTGTGGCAGCCGTAATATGAGCTCGAACGATGTACAAGCCAATACAGACTGTTTAATGTTGAAATACGTGGAGAAGTTGAGGTCTCATAGGTCTGGAATTCATTGATTGAGTTGGTTACATGGAGAAGAAAAAGAAGTGTCAGGGGATGCCAAGACGCTAAACCGCTTCAGGTCATCCACCAATAAAACTGGGAATACTTGGTAGCATAGGGCTGAATTCCAACATTTAATTGTCTGAATCTCATCTTTATCAAATCCCCATGAGATCCAGAAAGCCCCGTTTGGATGGATAACCTCTCCCAGTGTTGTCAACTCTTGGAGGTAGAAAAGGGTGTTTGGAGCGTGAATCAAGCTAGGGAGACCCTGAAACCCGTATCGTTCTTTTTTCAGTGAGGGTCTATTGCTCATCAGATTACCCAACCAGTCCTAGACAATGCTGTAGAGACGGGCTTCAGCCCCCCTGTTGAGTAATATGACCGCCAATGTTCCCCATATAGTAGGATGATATTCAGAAACAAGACAAATCTTTAGGTCAACCTCAATATCGTTTTCCTTCCACTTCCGGCCTATGCATTGTATTTGAATCAGATCCCAAAGATTTTCGTTGCGAAGACTTCGCGTAAAGAAAGCATCACAGGGCCTTCGACCAAATAGGCCGGGACTCGAGGAGGAAAACGCCTGCAACAATCATTCCCGTATGCGGCAACTTTCCCTGGGGTGCTTATAAGATTACTATTTCAATCATTTCCCTCACGGTATTAATTCACTATCGTATATATATCATATTTAGTCTGGGGTGGCGTGTGGATGTAGCCATCCTAAGACACTGATAATCAGTGCGCTTGGAGTCAGCTAGTTCTTGAGATATGCAATCAAATCGTGAAAGTACACCTTGATATGTGCCATTAGGCGATCTGTCCATATTGATGTTATCTTTATGCATGCATAACGAGATAAGATTAAAGCATAGCCTCATGTGATCCTGCTATTTGGAACCGGAGTCTTTGATTAATCCTATAACAGTTAGTTCAAGCTAAGAACGCACACAAATATTCTCTACGCGTCTCCTACCAATACACTCCAAAAGCTCATCCATACCTCCCACACTCGCATTCTTTCTAGTCGCGAACACTGCAACCGATTCACATTCACGTTGAAAACGCTGCAACGACACAATGGAAGCTTCCGATATTCAAGGCATGTCCGATATGGACGTGGTTACGCGAGTAGAGCAGATGGCGGCAGAGATGGCGGCGCACGTCGGGTGGTTTAAGACGTTGATTGATGAGCCAGAAGATACAAATGCCGAGATGATGAGATCTCTAGATAAGAGCATTGAGGAGATTGAGGAGTTCAAGTCCGATCTCAACATCCTCCGCACGCGCCAACAGGTCGCAGTCAGCACTATAGAAAGTGCCCAGACTGAAGCCGCCGCGCATGCGAACGCCAAGAAGGAGAAGCTTCTCGCAGCGGAGGCCAGAGAGGTTCGGCTGGACGCGAGGGAGACGCGGCAGGATGAGAAGGACGCGCGGCAGGATGAGAAGGACGCGAGGCAGAATGAGAAGGACGTGCGACAGAGTGAGAGGGACGTGCGGCAGGATGAGAAGGAGTCGCATCTAGAAGAGAGGCGGAGCCAGGCAGAAAGGAGGGCTGAGGCTGCCGAAGAGAAGACGCAGGCCGCCAGTAGGAGGGCTGACGCCGTCGAAGAGAAGAGACGAGCCGCCGAAGAGAAGATGCGGGTCGTCGAGAGAAGGGAAGAGGTTGCCGATGCCAAGATGGAGGCAGCGACCAACAGGATTCAAGCCGCCACCGAGCAGGAAGAGGAAGCCAAGCAGGCGTCTGCTACTGCCGCTAAAGCTCTGGAGGAAGCCGCCCGTCAAGAGGCCGCGCTCGCAGAGCAGAGAGAAGCGGATGAGCGCTTCAACATCCAGGAGAGGCAGGATCTTGCGGAGCAAACCAAAAGCCTCGAGGAGGAGAGAGCGGAGCTAGACAAGAAAATCGGGATCGCCGACGAAGTGGCAGGTGATATCAGTGCGGAGATTACACAGGAAAGGGAGGATATCGAGAAGCAGAAGGCCAGCCAAAAGCTTTGGGAGGAGGATTTAGAAGCTCGAGAAGTCTCTTTACTAGAGCCATTAGAGGAGAAAAGATTGGCTTTAGACCGTCGTCAAGCCGAGTTCGATGAGAAGTCGGAGCAGCTGTCGCAGCATGTTTCGCAGCGGATTCGGGAACTCGGTACCAATGTCGAAGAGCACATACGTGATAGACTCAGGATCTATCAGGATGTGGCGGAGGCGACCAAAATGCTCGAGAAAGCCAAGGGGCATCACGACACGGCCAAGCAGTATCGACTTGAAGCAGACAACTTGCGCGGAATTGGCCTTGAGTCCGCTGCTGTCGCCAAAGATCGGTCGCAGGATGTTTCAGAAGGATTGGACAAGACGGAGAAACTGTTTCTGAAGGTGAAGAACCTGAATTCGACAGTCGCCAACTCCTTGTCGTCATTGGAGCAGAACTCCGAAGCCTGGAAAGGCTTCCAGACCCAATCAATCAACCCTCTGATGCAATCGCTGGCCGGTCAGATGAAAAGGGCGAAATCTTTGATAGCTGACGTCGACGCTGCTACGATGGATTCCATCGAGAAGCTCAGATCAGAGTCCAGCTCTGCCTCTGATGCGTTCACATTGCTGACCAAGAGGATGTCAGCAATGCCAATTCGAGGACGTAGCCCCACCAGAGCTGCGACTAGCTCCCTCAACGCCCCTGCAACTGGCTCCGCCAGAGTTCCAAAGAGGCTAGTACGCACTTCCTTCGAGGAGTCAGGCCGTCACAAGCGATCAAGATCTGCTGGCGCGGCCGACACCTTGAAAGAAGCGACCTTCATGGAAAGCTCAGATCTGCGACCCACCAGGTCGCCTAGAGCCATCAATTCGCCCCTCTCGTCTGGCCCATCCGGACTTTCGAGACTGGGCCGCCTTACCATACCCGAGCGCCGCTCATCAGCCGCCGCGGTCACCTCACCATCGAGTGGACAGGGGACGTCGCCTGTTGGCGCGTTGTCTGGATTAGCTTCTGGTATGGGGCTCACTGGGCAGGAGCTTGTTTCCTCGGGTCAGGGAAGCGCCCAAGTGTCGGGGCAAACCGGTACCACCGATTTAGACCCTCCAAACCTCGCCAGCAACGCACCGGAAGTCATTATGCTCTGGCGCCGACTCCAAATGCCGAATAATTGGACCATCGCAGACTCGGCAGAGGTAGTGAGGATATTCGTTGCATCGACGACGCGCGATGGCGGCAAGCACAATAGATATTGGCCTCGGCAATCGATGGACTTTATCTCCAAAAAGAAACCGGGTGCGTACTGTCTCGATCGGTATATGCGCAAAGTAAGTGGGGCCCAATTGAAGGGCGATGAGGCCGGAAATGACCGATGTTCATGGTGCGCCCACGACGCTGGCAGGCTTTGTTTGGATGTATCCTACCTTGGAGAGGACCCAGGGGAGTACGATCCCACCATTCCCGACAAACGCTGGCGTTTGACCAAGAGGGAATGAAATGGTCAGAAAGGAGTCCGGGAGGAGAGGCATCGACGTAAAAGGCAGCTGCAGGTGAGCAAACCCCATCAAACGAACTAGGGATAGGAAGGCATCAGGGGTTGAGCAATGGAACGCAAGAGTGAGACGGAGGGTGAAGCGGTAATGCCGTTGGAGTTGATTGGACCCCGTTAAGTCGATCAGCATAAAGCAAAGCCAACTGGAGTCGATTTGTCTTCTTCAAGACTGATATCTGCACATGTCAGTCAATACACATTTGCTCGAGGTGAAGATTCTTCGTGAGTCTCCAGATTCTTCGTGAGTCGCCTTATGACTGCAAATGGGCTTGAGTTGGAGATTCTTCGTGAGTCTCTTCAAGATTCTTCATGAATCTCCTCAAAATCAGGGTTTATATCCTTGGGCTAGCCACCCTCATTGCAGATATAGCTTTCAGCCATACTGCGAAGAGGGTGCACAAATTTGGGAAGGAGAAAGTTTGAGCTACTGGCTGCCGATGTCAATGGCAAACAATGCCGAAGTTTTGAATCGGTGGCGGTCAAGCCTTTTTGGTTCCTTGTATTAGTCACATTTTCCATGTGGAAAGTCAACATCATTGGAGAGCGAAACCATGTTGCACGTTTCTCAAGGGTCTATACTTCAACGCAAGAACGTTATAGTAACGGCTGCCGGTGATAAGCTTTGCTTATGCAACTCACTCCTGGCTTCGTTCGGATCTTCAGGTCGTAGCTCTCGCATGGGCACCATTCACGCTGCGATTGTCCTCAGCCCCCACTATAAAAGTATTTGCATTCTCTTAGTATGCTCTTACGACTTCACCGCCCCTTTTCAATATCCCTCTGTGCTGTCTTGTCCCTCTTTTTAGTAATGTTGAGGTTCAAGAGCAGATATCCGCCTTTGCCTGATGCCAGGTATTATGTTCATCGACGCTTGGTTGGATCGCCATTGGAAAGTGTGGAAAGCAATAATCGGATTTGAAGAGAAGCGTAGACCAGGATGCGTTGGTACGCTCGGTATGTACATATCCTCTGGTGCTCGTCGCCAAGGAGATCCCTCGATCTAGAACAATTTCCATATATTCTATCCGAGATTAAGCCGATCTCCACCTGAATGGCCGCCTCACTAGTCAGACTCGGGACTAGTTCGAAATACAGAGCTTCGTGGAAGAATGCCGTTTTGAATTATTCTTGACAGAGATGGCTTTTATGACAATCCATGACAAAGTGCAGCATACTTCATTAAATTTTATGATAGACCCCAATACCCCATGAAAAATCAACGCCCGCAAGCTATACCAACGACAATCCCGGCACAATTTACAAAATTCGCATGCATCAAGCGTGGTAGATCTCCCCGTTGCTCAATATCCCAATATCCTTCTCCTACCCGGCTGGCTAATGCTGTTCCCTTTTTCATTATCCTTCTCTTGCCCAACCGTTTCTTCCCCAAGCTTTCATATCCCGAATCATCCGTATTGCCCGTCTGTTGGAAATCAGCCTCAGCCCTATATGCTTGGCATGTAGCATAAATATGACACGTCTCCCATAGAACCAAATCAAGTCGTTCACCGAATTCTAACAGGTTATGAGCCCGGGTTTGACGCATCTATTGCGCCCGGAGACGGCTTCCTTCGTGATATCACGTCGTATTCTTACCTAAGAAGGGTTTTGCGAGGGAGAATACCGCTGTGGTTCTCCTCTCGACACGCTATACGCAAATTTACCTCCCTCCTACGAGATTTTCGACCACGTCGACCAGAAACACAGTCGGCCACGGATATCCACCGGCGAACGATACGAGGCGGGCCTAGATAGGGGCCAGTGGTGCTATAAGAGCTAGGAGATAGGGGAGGAAAGCGGAAGCGCACCGGTGGAGAAAGGAGGTCTTTCACACCACACTTAGGGCAGCTGGAAAGAAGACATATTCAAGTTGGTTTTCAGGAAGAAAAGGATCAGGATTAGGGTTACCCTAGGAAGGGTCTCTACGGAGTAGGATACCAAGATGGATCACCTATAAGGGTCTCTACGGAGCAGGACGCCATTACGATCGCCCCTGAATGGGGTCTCTACGGAGCAGTTATTCAGACTTCGATACCACACTCGACTATCTTACAGCAAGCCACGTCAAGAAGTCTTAAACGAAGACATTCAATCACGTCCCAGCACTCTTCCCGATTTTCACCCACAACGAGCGATTCGTGCGGAGGGGTTTTACGGGTTTGATGAGGCTTTAAAGCAGGACGTTTAGTTAAGAAGACTTATGGTCCGAGAAGGAACACGGTTTTAGGGGAGCAATATGACCCCCAGGGGAGCAACACCAAGGGTAGCCATTCCATGAGGAGCTACACCATCAAGAAGCTACGGTTTCAGGCCATTTGGGCCAGCATATTCAGCTCTTTTGCTGATAGGGGAGTGTTGGAAATCAGCCTCAGCCCTATATGCTTGGCATGTAGCATAAATATGACACGTCTCCCATAGAACCAAATCAAGTCGTTCACCGAATTCTAACACCGTCCCCTCTAAACCCTCATCAATTTCCTTCTCTTGCCATATCAGACCACCAACAAGTCCTGACATGCTAGATCAGCACCGCCTCCCGTCACTGTTGCTGATTCTGTCGAGCTTGCTGGTTCTCCCAAGACCTCCGCAGTATCCGTTGGTACGAATCATAAACCGCCTGGGATTGCCCTGGCGGCCGCGGCCCTCCCAAAGCTGGTAAAGGGCTCTGAGTGGGTTGTGCTCGCGGTGGCGGACTCTGACTCAACTGTGGCCGCTGTGCTGATCCATCCTGTCCACGACCTCCACCTCTCCCACCTGCCCCTCCGACATTAGGACCGCCAGCGCGCTCGTGGAACGACTCTCTCGTTACCGAGGTAGTCTGCTGCGGAGAACCACTTGGGCCGGAGTTGGATCGACGGTTGTCGATAGAGTGCCAACTCGGTCCGCGCGCAGTGAGCCGAGGCCCAGTGGGCACGACTGGTGGTTTCATAGTCGCAGAGGTATTGTGGGCAGGTTCGACAGCCGGCTGACTGACAGGCTCTGACGACTCTCGCTGCGACGAGGTGAGGCCGACGCCGGGCACTGAGCTGCCCGTTGAAGAGATGGGCGCCTTTGATTTCTGGCCCCTATCCTGGTCACCAGAACTGTTTCGTAGCGGCCCCTGGCTGGCGTCTTCCGTCCCCTGGGAAGGTGTCGTAGTATGCTTGAGTCCTGCTGATGGATTTGAGGTGGACGTTTGAGAAGTGGAAGCGACGGATGTCGATGGCGTTGGTTGTTGCTCATTTCGAGAATTAGCGACTGTAAGCTGGTGCTGTACATTGTCATATTGCTTCTGGAGCTCATCCAAACGACTCTTGAGGTCTTGCAAGACCGACATGCTGGCTTCCTCTTCTTTCTTGGCCTCTAATTTTTGAGCGTCCAGCTCATCGTCGCAGCGTCGACACCGTGCTTGAGACTCTTCAAGCTCTTCAGTCAGTTTTGTTATCGTGTGCCCATCTTCGGTCTTCCGCTGTGCTGACTGATCGACCACCTTCTTTGTTTCCACCTCTTTCGTACGCAACAGCTCTTCAGCATCCGTTTGCGTTTTTTGAGAAATTTCAATCCGATCTCTCAACTCTTGAAGCTCTCCCGACTTCACGTTCTCCAGCTGCTCCTTGACCTGCCCGATCTCATTTTGGAGATTGGTTTTGTCATCATCAGATTGGCTCTCACTTCTTCAAGTGAATTTTGAAGGCCCCCCTTCTCAGTATCCAAGATCTGAAGACTTTGTTCCAGGGTCGAGTTCGCAATGGTGAGCTCGGACACCCGTTGGTCTTGATCTATGATTGTTCGCGACTGGTTTCTCAATTGGGCCATGATGCTATCAGCTATCATTGATTTCTTGAGAAGGTAAAGACAAGCAAACCCAAGAAAGGCCAAAGGAATCGCAACGTCTGAGATGTAGCCAGACATGATGACATGATTGCTGCAAAGCATGAACGCAGCAAAAATACGAGCAAGAGTTTTGACATATTCGAAAGCCGTTGATGTATGCCATTCTGGCAAATTCTCGTACTTTGGTACGCAGCTCTTGAATGTGTATTGGCGGGGAGTTGTGACGACAGTAGCAGGTCTATATGATGAGTTTGACATGACGTAGACCTCGACAATTGTGCTGGAGATGTTGAGTTTTTGGATCGACACCAGCTGTGACATGCTGGTATTCGTGTTGAACATCGGATCGTCCAACAGATCTTGGCTCCATTCAAGAACAGTTTGCTGCGGGCTCGGGTTGAGTTTGCGCTCAGGAATCCGGATGTTGACTTGGACCGCCTCCGTGAGGACAGGTTCTGCTGGCTTGGGCCGTGTTGTCATCAATTTGGTATAAGGGTGGGCGGGATCAATGAATCCGTACTCGACAACACCCCAGGAGACCGGAATGACCGTCACAGCAAATAGGACTGTCAGGGCAGCTCCCGCAGCCCTCAGGATGGGGTAGAAAGCAGCGAAAGAAGGCATAACTTTGTATCTTGGAAGCGTGAGAACGGTTCGGTGTTAAGGAATCGTTGATTGATGAAGCAGTGTGAAAGAAGAATGTGTCGTAGATATTTCAGTCGATCAGATAGAGAGTAAGAAGTAACGATGTGTGAGAGTAAGAAGTAATGATGTGTGAAGATTTGAGTGTGAAATGTTGATCTGAGACTGTTTGTGGTATTCTTAAGTTGAGAGAATGTTGGATGATGGAATATTTTATACTCGCATGTGAGGACTAAAAGGTTTAGCGAACCCGTGACCCAGCTGAGCTACCAACCCCCTCTTTCATTTTTCAATCACTCCTGGCAAGGAACAGAGTCTATTGACGACAGGAGATTGCTGCAGGCCCACTTTTGGATCAGCTTGACCCAGCTAAGTTACGTCTACCAACCCCCTGTTTTTTATTTCACACACTCCTGCCAAGGAACAGAGTCTAGTGACGACAGGAGATTGCTGCAGGCCCACTTTTGGATAGGCGTTGGAAGGTCTCTTGGCGAAGATGCTGGTCTCTTCCCCTAATCTCGTTTCCCGGAACTCCAATCGGCTTCTGCTATCTCTGCTCTCTCGTATGGATGATGAAATAGACAGAGCTTGATTGGATGAAGCGTAGTTGTGACTGATTTGTTCCTAAAATGAGGGGCCTGGCCTTGTCGTATCGGACAAAGAAATGGTGGCGAACAAAAGGCGAGCCAGGCCAGAAAATCGCAGATCTATTAACAAGAATTCTCACAGAAGCTTCATTTCCTGATCTCAAACACTGTCGACTCCACTATATTCTTTGAATCGGAATATTATACATCAAAATTTGGCAGATGAAGCCGAATCTTCTCATACATGCTTGAAAATTATGTGTTGCTTTGTCCTGATTTGTTTGGCCTACGTTTCAGGCTGGACAATGCCGGAGACCTTGCGCGCTAAGACATCAACACATCTGGCCAACTCAATGAAACGATAATTTCAAGACTCACATCATTATCACTATGGCCAGTTTCGGCTCCCATCAAGTGGTCTTCGGTCAGCAGTGAAGGCAATGTTGCTTTGATTGCCAAAGATTCGTGCCTGAACGCCGTTTCCTTCTCCTGAATGAGTCGATTTTTCCAAAATGTTTTTGACCGATGTCTTTGCTTATAGCACCCAGACTGCTATCGTTCTCCACTAGGGCGAAAGATTCACGGTCAAGGGCCTTTTCGAGCTCCGACTTGGTCTTCTCAAGATCCGCTCGTAGTATGGCTTCACTCGCGGCTCCCAAGCCTTCTTCTCGAGTCCATGTCTCTTTTGAAAGATACCAGAGCTAAGATCCAACTGATTTGGAAGCCTCATTTGACAGCACAAATCGATTTCCCTCATTTTCACCCCGTTATGATGGTGGCATGCTGCTGCTGCCGCTCAGCCACAGCAAGCATCAATTGATGGGCCAATAGCATCCCCAGTCGAGAGCTTCCTGAAATCACTGTAGGTGCTTCGGCAGTCCCCTATTTGCAGGTAAGAGTGGACTTCTTGTTGGAATTCAGCCTTATGCTACCAACTATTCCAGGTTTTATGGGTGGATTGCCTAATGCGGTTTAGCGTCTTAGCATCCCCCTGACACTTCTCTTTCTTCTCCATATAACTAATTCAATTAATTAATTCCACACCTATAAGACCTTAACTTCTCCTCGTATTCTAATAGGTTATAAGTTCGAGATTCCGTCGAGGAGGCTCTCTAATTGGTTCAGTTTAAGTAACGAAGTCTTAACCCTTAAGACTCGTCATCGCAATCGATTTTACGATTTTTACGATTTTTACTATACAGGAGAAAGTTGGTACGTGTTTAAAAAAGTTGGTTTTTAGTGTTTATTTTACCACTATCTAACCGATTATTAACTCTACTACTATAAACCTTCTTATATAGCTCTATGTCATTATCAGCGGCTACTATATTATCGTCGGACCACTCCTACGCAATCTAGGCGTTTCCTAAGCTAAAAGGGAGCGATAATTATAAGCCCTAGGCACGCAGCTATAAGGCCGCTTTAAAATTTAACGGCCTATAGTATATTAACGAGAAAGACTTAAGACTAAGGCTATAGGTTAAGGAGGTTTATCTAACCGAAGTCACGCCTACTAGTTAACGAAAGGTT
>JAABUP010006279.1_pt1 | contig 17105 bp, 20 predicted proteins | sample 5559201 | NCBI WGS metagenome assembly JAABUP01 (sample SAMN10711887, study PRJNA513373) | rock metagenome | isolation source: Antarctica rocks | place: Antarctica
ACGTTTTCCTAGTTAGTAGAGTCGATATATTAACCGACTATAGCCTTCGTATTCCTACCTACCGAGATAGTCGCTAGAGCACTCTATTAAATAATAGTATACCCCTTCTTCGAAGCCTTCTCTTTAACCTTCTTAATTACTAGAGAATTAAAGGTCTTAAAATCGAATATATAGCCCGCTTTTATACTAGGAAATATCTCCTTCTCCTTCTATAAGATACTCGTAGTAACGACGTATTTACTAACTATATGTCAAGGGAAATCGCCACTGGACAACCTTGAGTTGCCCATTGGGCGAATGGAGTTGCCCATTGGGCGGATGGAGTTACCTATTAGGTGAAAGGCTTGGCAGTGCTATGTACGTAGGTAGACAGCTTATACAGACAGAGACCTAACCAATTCAACCACCACAATTTTGCACGTTTACTTGTTCCATCGCTTGTTTTCACCAACACTATAGTAGGCGTCTTCTTCTAAGGCCCTATAGCCTTCTCCGGGGGTGGAGAAGTAGCTATCTTAGTAGCTAGTATATTATCGCCGGTAAGGAGTACGTCGCTAGTTCTTAGACTAGACTTAGGCCTCGGACTAGACTTAGGCCTAGTCTTCGGATTTAACCTCCTCCTCTTATTAGCACCTCTATAGGCGTTATTAATGATTGCTTTAGCCGTAGCGGCGTGCTTAGGGGTAGGCTTTCGAGGTGGGGCTATAGCTAGTAGGCTAGCGACGGCGACGTCGACGTTACTAGCCTAGGATAAGTTAGTTAACGCATAAAATACTAAGATAATCGAATCCGCAGCCTTATAATTACCTATTCGGGCGACGAGATGGTATTATAAGGTTATGTGGGTTTATATATATTAATTAGCAGTTATAGTATACAAAGTTTGGTGGGGTTTATGCGGAAAGACAAAATTTGTCCGGAGTTGCGCCGTTTTTTAATATAGGGGTACCCGCTAGGGTGGCGGCTGACCTCGGCCTTAAATTTGGTCCTTTACGCAAGATCCGCAAATTGTCTTCTGAATTCTAATCCAATATGGCGGCCACACGATTGAGGAAGTCGTTCAAGTATCCAACCGACGATAGTGACGATGACAGCTTGCCTAGGGACATGGACGAGGAAGGTAACGTAGAATCGTTTGGAATGTTGCCTTGTCCATTTGATTGATATGTGCATATGTAGAGCAAGAGAAGCTCATCAAGAAACTCCATGAAGAGAATGACGAGCGGAATGAAGAGTACAAAGTAGTGAACAGTTTCCCTCAATTTGTCTCCCTTTATTGACGTTCCAAGCGTATTTTCCTCGCCATACCAACTATAGCAGCAACATCCTATATCCCGGCTCTTATCATGTCGCGCCTGCTCTCGGCGAAGCTCATCAGCCTGCTTAGCATGTCCTCCCTCATTGCTACTGCATACATCCTCGTGTTCATTCCCAATACTAGACCCGATAAGTCGAAGGCCACAAAGTCACCAGCCAAGCTCCAACCAGAGGCAGGTCCAATTCAACAGTATATCAGCTATCTTAACGGAGGATTGAGCATGTTGATTGCCCTTAACGCTTTCGGTTTCAGAGACAAGAAAGGCGTCCATGAAGGGTTCTGGTTACTTTGCTTATTGCCTGTTGGTGAGTTCTCAGCGTCTGATTCGAGTAACTATCAATCTGACTCTTCGGTAGTATCTTTCTCAGTCATCGTGCTTGCAAGGCGCTTGATGCTGTCAGTTGACGTAGACGAACTAGAAGAGCTGAGGTATCGATACAAGGGCGCGTAATAGGGGTCTTGCTGGAATTTCCGAATCAAGTGGGCGCGCGGTCAGATACTTTGACTGTGTGCATTCTGCTGTTCCATAGCATCCACGAAAAGGCGTAAAGTGCTTATCACCGCTTCTTCACTCATGTTGTCTCTGCCTCTCATTCGATCTTAAATTCATCATCGAGCGTCCTTTTGTCTTCGCATGCTATTTCTTTCATGACTAGCCTCGTGGGCAGACACATTCCCATACTTTCGTTCAACATCTTGAGGGTAATTTCGAAATGGTTTATCGTCGTTTGACACAGTTCGTCCTTCTTCCGGGTGACTTTCGCTGATTGACTACAGTCTAGTCAGCATCAGCATCCATAAGAGTCAATTTTCAAACGTACTCTTTCCAATGTCTCCTGTTCTTATCTTCCCACCACCAAGTGTGCAGTAAGTTTTTCAACATGCGATGCTCGATCCCTTTTTCACTGGCAGCACCGCGAAGGAACTCAAGGGTGTTGTTAATCCGGTGGAGGTTGTAATCTGTAGGCTTCCCAGTGCGGTATGCATTCTCAAGGAGAGCTTTTACTGTGTAGCGTGCTGGTGACGAATATTGCACGGCATGCAAAGCGTGACGGTAGATGTCTCGGTAAGATCTGACAATCTGCTGGCGACTCGCTGTCATAGAGGATGGGGTATCAAGGGAGAGGACAAAATCATGAACCTGGATTTCTGAATTTGGAAAGACGAGCTAACTATGAGAAGCTAGATGTCGATCTTCCGCACCCGCATTTGCTGCAAGATCACCTCCTGCTACTGGACCAGCAGTTTTCCCTCTGCGTCGAAGTATTCTATTCGCGAGGATCAAATATGACACTGCTACGCATATTAATGGCAATGCAACTGATAGCATGCTGTTACAGGCGTACTGCTAGCATCTGCACAGTAGCAGACCATACGCTGACAGCAGGTTTGTTTTGATCACATAAGATCTCCATAAGCGGAATCTGTGAAGTCCAGGTAGCAGAGCTACCAGAATGTTCCTGGTTGATTGATCTGCTGGGACGAGACTTAAGAAATGGCTCGAGTCCACCGGCATCATGCCCAGCCCCGAGCATCGGGTACTGTGGGTGCTGCGCATCACAAGCGTACAGGAGCAAAGAGAAAACCCTCCTATAAGGTGGTCTTGGAAGAGGTTACAGGGAAGAAGAAGCTTAGAACACTCGTGAGTCAAGATACAATCCATAGAGTTCTCTCGTCAGACGCCCTCTGACTGCGAAAAAGCTTTCCTTTCGAGCAGAAGCTCCCAAAGGGTATACATTCATACCGGCAGGGGACCCCCAATTGACGAATAGATGTAAGAAGATCGCCAAAGATGAACAGCTAACGGTTTTCATTGTTTCGGTAAGTTGATAGGCTCCTTCAGTATAAGTATTCTAACATAGGGTAGACGAGCAAGCATCCGCACGAGAAATTGTCAAGAGAAGTTCACCGAATTGGCTATCATTTCCCAAGCACTGTTGTTGACCAAGCTTGCATGACGCTGGGTGTGAATCTTACAGCATCAGGTCGAGTACTGGAATCTAATTTTGCCTTTATCGATGACCACGCAAAGCGCCAGCGGCAACCAGGCCCTGGGCTAAATAAGAAAAAGTCAAAGGGTAAAAGGAGAAATGGGTCTCCTGGCTTTGACATGAATCTCTCTCAGGCTATTATCGACACCCAAGCCAGGGAGGCAATTAAGGACCTGTTTCCTAAAATTCCCGCTGATGATCTACATACCATCATTGGGCGAGCGTTCCAAAAGGTTTGCGACATTCCATCAAATGTTCTACATGCTGATTAAATATAGGGTAAAGGCCTTGTAGGGACGGTGGGCGAGCTCAGCCTTGTCCGTCGTGCCCAGCTTGCCGTGACTGCTCATATACGACATGAGTATACGGACTACGACAGGATCTTAAAAATAACAAACAATTGGGCATACGCACGGAAAGAAGTACAGCAGGCTTGTCTTGACTTGCTAGTCCAATGGAGAGGCGACGATGATAACGATGGTGAATTGGAGGATATACTCCGAGAGGTCATTGTCATCTCTGACGATGAAGACGAAGACGAGATGCAGCAGGACGTCACGTCTCTGAGACTACCCCGTGATCGTAGCGAAAGCGTCGAGTTCATTCCCGCGGATGCTGTGTATACACACTCCGTCAATTACGCTACTGCCAATCCAGCAGATCATGGTAGGTCTCCGAGTCGAGATGCCAATAGTGCGGACGCAGTAGAGTATCTAGGTGATGCACCACTGATCCAAGATCGTCCGGCTCAGTATACCCAGCATAGACTGGATCAGATGGGAGCACACAGACACAGGATCTGGGAAGAGGCCGTCAACCGGCAGCGGAGACCCCCTAATGATGCGTTTTCTCGTGATACTGGACCCTTATTGTCAACGTCTCAAAGATTCGATCAAGGTCATTATCAATTACCCCGCCAAGAGCTACCAGAAACAAGGCAGCAGCCTTATGTGACAGAACGTGCAGAGGGTAGTCCAACTGTGACGCATCCGTATTCGCGTCTCATTGCTTTACCAGCCACAGAGGATCGATTCAATTCTACAAAGCAAGTGAGTGCTCCAAGTCAGGCAGAACGAAGTAATATCGGCAAACCCAGACTATCAAGGTAAGTAAGTCGAGCCTTTCAGTATGCTGAGTCTAGGTAGGGTATCTTTGCATCGCATAGCAAACCAGCTTCCCACAGGATACGAGAAGAGCCTGCTAGGTTCTATTACACAGATGCCCCCGAAGGCCACTTAAACAACCCTTCTGTCTACGAAAATCGACCATCCTTAATTGAAGCTCGACCTGAGAATGCAAGTTTTGTAAAACAATCAGCAACGGGCTATGATAATGGTGATGTCCGCCATGCCACCCCCTTTGATGTCTCTTTACGCCGGCAGCCTGAAATGATCCTTCCTTCTATCGAAAGTGGTCCATCTCATGCGAAAGATCAGCATAGTCCCTTTGTTGATTCATTTCAAAAATTGCATGCTTTCGAACAAGCATATAGAGATGGACGGGAGCCGTTACAACGGCGTGATCCCTCCTTGATATACGTCGCTGACGACGAACACCAACCGAACTTGAAGAGGCGCAGGATAAATGATCAGCAATCATTGAACCAGGAACGACCAAGCAGAGTTCTAGTGCCTCTCAATTACAGAGACGGTCATTCAGATATGCATCCCCGGCCCGCTGCGGCAGCGTATTCTGAGGACATGCCGCCTGATGTTCTCGATAAGCGGATTCTGCAACTTCCGCCTAGAGAAAATAGAAGGTATGGAAACGCTGAAGGGCATACACAAACGCCGTCTCTGCATGTGCCGTCGGAAAACCGATTGGCTCATCCGCGTGAGCAATCCAAAGTTCGTTATTTAAACCCTGAGGTTCCCGGGCAGCCTCAATCTCCTAGAAGTTTTGGTGCATTTCGTCCTGTTCATGACCTTGAGTCTCCTATTTCTTCTAACGTTTCTGCTCCATTTCCTCGTGAAATTGTTGACCAGCATGCCTCATCGCATCATGCTTTTGGTACAGCTAAATGGGGTGGCCGAGTCTATCCAGATTGCCACGTGTACAGAAATCCTCAACGGCAATTTGAGGAGGTGCGAGGGCAGGTGCAAAGTGGACTTCAAGATTTGGTGATCAATCCAGATCTCCTTGGGGATTACGACGTTAGTATGAAAGTAGATGGACGACTCAAGCGTGGATTGTACACTTCTTTGCAGGCTCCCAGGGGAAGTGTGCGTGAGGCTGGCTCGGATGTGCGTCGGTATCATCCAGTATACGAAACCGCTTCAGCACTAGGGAGCCTCGAGCAGCGGCCGTTCAATCAAGCTGACGTCGAACACAACGACTATGGCATAGGCAACTACGCACACGATGCTCCCCAGCAGATCGAATACGATAGAGACGGCATTCTCAGACAACCCCTGTCTCAATCCCTCTCAAGAAGGGCGGAGTGGTCTGACCTGCAGCATGTCATGTATGCGTTGTATCTAGCTAACTCTCACCTAGGAGCCAAGCAAAGCCAGGAGAGGTGCAGCCCTCCTATGGTAGGGTCGATAATGGGCTGCTACGCGATCAGTCAAACACTCGTCACCTGGGATATGAGAACATCAGATCAGCGGCCCGAGTCCACCACGACCTCGGGTACAATGGAAGAGTTCCCGGTGAGCTTGTGATCTTGGAGTGAAGGAGGGAGAGGAAGAGTAGGTCGAATCTTTTGTTCAAGATAGAATATCGGAACAGAGCTAACGCTGTACAGGGCATTATTTCCTTATTGAGCCAGCGATCTGTCTCTAGTCGGCACCAGTTTTTAGAGCCTTCATCAGTTCTCGCGACCATAAATACCCCGGCGTTGCATCAAGGGCTCATTGTACCTGTATATAGCTTTGGTGAAGAGGTGAACGCTGGCCTATCACGGCGTGGCTTTGATAGGTCTTGCTCAGGTGTAGATTCAGAGTGGTGGAACACTAGGGCAACCAGGATAACAGAAGAGAAGGCTCATGCGTTGTATTCAATGAAGATCCATTACCTTACAAGATTCTCGTTATAACGACTGTAGCCCTTCGCCAGCACAATCAACTACTTTACTATGGCCTCTCCTGTTTGCTCCTGTGAATCTCAATGATGGAAAGTATTGACGTACTGATTGCCAGTACAGCCGGCCTTTCCCGACCCTAAACCAGCTAGACTCCTCCTTGGCGTGTCTCTATCTTCCCACCAGCGCAAAGAAACAGAACTCTGCGCTCTCCGTTCGATACAAGACTGCTGCTATTCTCCTTCTCCTCTTTGTGTACAGTATTTGTCTGTCTCGTCATGTGAAAGTCTGTTCAGTAACCAGATCGCAAGCTCTCCCTTCCCTGCCAGTCGCCCTGAGACCTTCCCCGTGCACCCCACGGTCGACCAGCCAAGAGCTTTTGGTCTCACGTTTCCTCAGTGCTGTTCTCTGCTCTGCTCTCTGCTCGAGATTGCCAGTATCTCAGGGCCTTGCTCGAACGTCCCATGACCAGATCGAACTAGGTCAAAGGCCGAGAAACACTAGCAACGATTCACATTTGTTATGGTCTGAGGCAAACCTAATGGATTATCCTTGGATCTTTGCACACTCGCGATCTCGACGAGGGCTATACAGAACACCAAGCTCAAAAGACCATTGTCCTAGGAGCAGATGAACATGGTTGGAGGTCAAGACCGCTCCAGCAGCAAGGATGGCGGCAACACTGGCGTGGAAGACTCCTTCATGCCGACCACCTTAGTTTTCACTCCTACTGCGGAAGAAACAAAGTACTGGGTGAGAGGACACCGCACCTTTGTGGCTTCGAGCGCGAGTGGTATGGTGGCTTCAGGAGTTACGGTGAGTCGTAGATCCAATCGTCACAGCCTGATACTCATCTTGCAACAGTTCCCTCTGGATGCCATCAAAACGCGTATGCAGTCGTATGTTAATCCAGTGTCCGTGACCGCAACCTAGAAGGCTGATCTGCCACAGCAAACACTACAAGAGCGCCATAGGCTGCATTAGGGAGACCTACGCGACAGAGGGATTAAGAGCGTTCTGGCGGGGTAAGTTCACGTCTCATTCAGGCTTTCGATCTCTACATCTAGCTTCATGGAGGTTACATATCAGGTGCAATTGTTCCGGATGCCGGACGATAAGTCATAGTTGAAGGACAAAAGGAACGAATGCGATATTCTGCATCCTCCAATTTGGGGCCTGGGTCGCGTGACCAGATTTAGTGCTTCCATCCATAAATGTTCTTGGTAGAAAGGCTAATAATTCTACGCTCTATAGCTGCCTGGGTCCCTACCCTTAGCATCACCGCGATGCGAACAACCTCCTTTACTATCTATCAGAAAGCCAAATACAGCTTCTCTGCTGCCATCGGGCGAGCGACTGGCGGAGATGAGCCTCTCGTCATTGTCAACAAGCCAGGAAGCACCCCAACAGCCGCTACAATTGCTTGCTTTGGAGCTGCTGGGTGTACGGCTGGGTCCCTCACAGTGCTCTTGTCATGTAAGCTCTACGTCCATATAAGTCTAAGTCTGAGTCTCATTGCCTTACGAAAATATAGGTCCCTTCGAGCTTGTGAAAAATGTGACGCAGAATTCCGAAATGAGAAACAACACGAGCATGGATGATCCCGTGAAGAAATCGTACTCAAAGAAGGGAAGTATGAAGACGGCGATGAACGTCGTCAAGCATCGCGGCTACCTGGGATTATGGTCGGGCTTCCGTTTGCACCTATGTGAGTTCTGGAGTCTACTGCCAAATATGCTTGATCTTTGGCTCATGCAGTGGCCTTAGTGCGAGATTCCATCGGTAGTACCATCTACTTTTCAACTTACGAGAGCGTAAAGCAACTTCTTGTCAAATTCCAAGGCAGTGACTCACCAACCTCACCATTGTCTGTGGCTATATCTGGCGGCTTGTGCGGCACCGCTGGTTGGATCTGCGTGCGTTTGACTATCAAGATACATGATCCGGAGCGGTAAGGGCTGATGTTGATAACAGACTTATCCAATCGACACGGCCAAGACCCAATTCCAACGCAACTCCATGACCAAGACATTGGGACAGCGAGTTGAGAGGCCCAAGATCGATTACTTCCACTTTACACAGTATCGCGGTGAGTACTCAATCTGATCATACCCTCGCATACTTGGCGTTGACCCTTTTCAGGACTCGGTGTCTCGTTGGCTCGCACCGGCGTCACCAACGCAATCTTCTTTTCTTGCTTCGAATATTTCAAGAAAAAGATTAACAACATTCCCAAACGTGTTGTCGAGGAATAGATCCTCGATCTGTACATAAATCTCTACATGTTCTCGCATAGCGCGGCGTAAGTGATGGCGAGCTCCTGCATTGATCAGATGGTTTTCTTAGGTGGGCAGCAAAGTATCAGAAGCACTGTTGTAGCGGCTTCGTAGAGCATCTTTTCAGCTCGACACGAAGCACACGCCGCGGCTCTCTGGCGTTCGAAGATACAGAAACAGGTCGAGAGCGTTTATTTTCGCGTGAGGATGGATAAAGCAAGCAAGTCCTTATCGTTTCATGAAGATGCTTCTCCTCAATTCTAAGACTTGCATGCCTTCGCCGGCTGATAGACTTCCCTTCCACCACATCACATGAAATCCTCCTCATCCCACCCCTCCTCATTACTCCTCTTTCCCCCTTCCTCATCCAACTCCTCATATCCCCTCTCCCTCCTCTCCTTCTCCTCCCGCCTCTCCCTTCCCACCCTCTCCTCCTCCTTCTTTTTCTTTTCCGCCTCTCGCCTCTTGTCCGCCCTCTGCTGTGCCATGTACGCGTCTTTGGCGGCCGCTAATTCATCTGCTGGACGGACTGTCCGGGTTTTTTCGAGGCGGTTGATGGTGGCGTTTATGCGGGTGGGGATGAGGGTTTTCTTTGTCTATGGAGTTCAGTGAGAGTCTAATTTATAAGGAGAAAGAGGGAGAGAGTAGGTGTGGGTACCTTTTTATGATCATGAAACCCGACCTGCCCGGTCGCCATGCCCGCATTCTTGTATAAATTCGACCACGGCGTATAGATCACTGTCACATTCTCTTTTTTATTCCCTACTCACACGCATACCAATCAGCTCCCTTGCCTTCTTCCCAGAATATTCCTTGCGGCATAGATTTGTTGTAGCAGAACAACGCACCCTCGATAGAATTCGCCTTCGTAAGCTGCGCGCACTCCTCGATCAGACTGGCCGGCAGCGCGTCCCATGTTTGATCCGGCGTGAGCCGTAGGTATATGTGTGCGGAGGAGAGATTGTCGGCGTGGAACTAGTTCGCTATGGTATTGGCATGCTATTCGTCTGCACTCAAATACGTAGAGCGAGGGTGGATGGAACCGTACCCTAAGCTCGCCATTTTGTCAGCGATTGGATACGGTGGTCGAGAGGGAGAGGAGAGGTTGTGCACCAGACGTCGCAGTCCCAGCCGAATTTTATTAATTCTTCATCTGGGGGGAGGGGAATTAGTTTGTACGTGAAGAAACAGAAGGGAAGGGGGACGGAGACGGACTTTCGAATTTGTCTTTGCCAACGTAGATTATTGCGGGTGGGGTGGTGAGGTTGGAGGTGAAGTAGTACACCATCGTGGAGGATTATGGGAGGTTTGAAATCAGTTGATGTGTACCCAAAATGATCATTGGACCAAGAGAGGTCCCCGGAATACTGGTGCACCACTTTTTGACCTTTATTTGGGCTTTAAAGGCAATTGTGGGATGAAGCGAGTGGTCAATGGGAGCCGCAAAACACGCAAAAGTAGCATGATATCCTTGAGACCAATCGTCATATTGATTAGCGATAAAGCTGTACTCTAAAACATGATTACATTAGAAGAGAACCAGGATCAATTCCTCATATAGCACAAGACCGTCCACCTCCCAGATCCGTCCAATGCCGATTATTTCCCCCTAGCTCTTTTTATGTTTCAGAAGGCCAAGATGGCAGTCTTATTTTGTGTTGTCTTTCAGCGATAGTTGGATCGACCGGGCTTGGTGGGGCCCATGCAAGCTAGCATCCCATGTACAATGCAATTCCCATCCACATTTCTTCGTTGCTTATGCCGCGACTCTATCAAAGGAAGCTCCGGGGTCGCACAGCAAACCCAGGCCAAGTGCAAAAACACCGACACATGTCTTGACAGCGTTATCTGTTGAGGTCCCATTGCGGTCGTAGACTCTCAGAGATCTCGTGCTTCGTGCCGACAACCTCTTTCGGTATACGGCTGACTCTGTAGGCTCCGGCGCGGACACTATGTGCAGCAGCAGCTGACATGCCACTGCGATTGCTGCGAATTGAGCCAGTATCAGAGCCAGCGTCGCTGCTCTTGAAGCGAGGTGGAGGGGCGAAGTCTAGGGCAGTGAAGGTGCCAGACTTGCGGAGGATATGGCTGGGAATAAGGTCAGCTTTTGATCTTGTTTGGCTTTTACGGCAGGAGAGACACTTACGGGCTAGGCATAGCAGCAAGATCATCGAAAGAGGATTGCAAAGGCAGGTGGGCAGGCATCGCGGGCGAATATGGACGCAATCCGCCTCGAGGGGACTCAGGACGACCGAATTGTCTGTCTTTGGCAGAGGTCGGTGGAGCAAAGTCCATAGAATTGAATAAGGCGAAATTGTCGTCCTTCAACATATGAGGTGTAGGCAGCACATTCAATGGCATCGGAGGAGGGAGTTGCTTTTTCGGTGTCCCGCGCCCTGATGGACCGAAGCGGCCTGAAGCAGAAGAGAAAGCTCTTGGCCCTGGTGGCATCAATCGTCCACCACTGGAGAGAGTGGCAGCATGCGGCCGGCCGAATCGTGGCGGAGCGCGAGGTGGTGGGGTCATTGCCCGGCGGCCATAGGGCTCAGCATAAGGTCTACCACGCTGTTCACGAGGTCCAGACTGAGCGGTAACGAACTGGCCGGAGACTGGGTCGAAGATGGCGCCATCTCCCAGATATTGCTGGTCGTAGTCCTCATAGTACTCGCCGGCACCATGCACGGGCCCTGGCTTCGAATCATCAAAGTATTCTTTGTAGAAAGACCGAATGCGATTTGCTCGTTGCTCCGGATTGTCTGCTGGATCGTCTGGAGGCAGAGGCCGGACACCCATCGATAAACGTCGAACGTCGTAGCCAACGTCATTCTCCACACCAAGGGCGTACTCATCGATCTGAGGCAGGTAGGCTTGGCTGGATCGACGGTTCACCTCGTACTGTTCCGGCTGCGAGTTGTGCGGCGACGGAGGCGTTACCTTGAAGGCATCACCATGCTCGCTCGAATCATCGAAGAAATTCTCGTATTTGCCTTGTTCCGAAGCAGGCAAAGACTGTTTTCTCGGTGGCCTAGATGCTACAGCTCCGTCGTTGGCGGGTGGTGGAGACTGTCGTGTGCTTTCTTGTTTCGAGGTATTGATGACTGGAGGTGGGGATTTTCTATTTGGGGTCTGTTGGAGATTCGAAGACGGGGTTGATGGGAATTCATTGGGAGTAGCATATTCACTCTTCTGACCAAGGAGCTCGGCCGACGGGTCTCTGCTATGGATGAGCGCGCCCAGATAATTATTGCTTTTGCGGAGACCAGCGCCGTCATCGGTCATAACAGAATCGCGAGAATCTAGCAAGGGGAAGCTGGGAGAAAGGCCGGCACTTGTTGGACTAGAGGGCAATGCCTTTCGTGGGAGTTCTTTGGCTGCTTCTGGAGTACGGATTTCGGGAATCGGAGAGCGGTTCGTCGGGGGCATAGATCTGGACATACGTTGAGCATTGCCGAGCAAGTCTTGCTTCATGTCATCGCCTTGGGCGCGGCGGAAAGAGGCAGAACCAGCATCACTAGAGGAGTCGTCGGCTCCCCTTCGACCAGTCTTATAAGAATGCATGGATCTGGAGTCGTTGGGTATGTAGGTGGTAGCTGGTCTGTAGCGATCGTCCTGGCTATGAATGGTGCGAGACCTAGAGTGAAGAGACTCGCGAGACCCACTCAACCCTGGAGGAAGTAGGTACGGGCTGCCCAAATCCATGTCCATTGACATTCCTCTCTCACGACGCGAACCCTTCTCCGTTCCGAGGTCAGCTACAGACATCTCAGTGCCCTTCTTCTTGCTCTTGTCCCTGCCCTTCATCGGGGCGCTCTTCGGGTCCCACCCGAAATCCAAGGACTTGTGGGGATCATTGGCATCTTCTGCCCGCAATTTCTTGACATGTCGTCGATGGAGATATGCGAAGATCACAATGGCGAAGACAATGGGGATCACGACAGCCAGAGCGACAGGCAAGGTGACGTTGTTGGAGCCGGTCGGCTTCTGACATCCCGAACTTGAGCTATCCGAAGAGCAACCACTCGAGGAATCGGACGAGCCGCGTTTGAAGAGAGATGTGACTTTGGTCATGGGCCTCTCCACCAATCGTTCGAGAGTGACTGGCGAGGGCAGAGGAATGGCTTTTGGGAGTCTCTTGTGGAGGTGAATGCCATGATGGCTGTGATGCAATCGGCGACCCATTGTTGGGGGAGATGGGGCCTTCTGAGGCCAAGACCTCAGTAGACTATGGCTCTGACGATGTCTTCTCAATGCATTTTGAATTTGAAGATGGTGCCAAATGCTGTTGGTTGTGAAGGTGGTGACGGATTCGGAGAGCACCAACGCGCTTAATGGGGTATTATTGTCTGTGCAGGTAAGGCACAGAAGCACAATGATAAAGAATGACTGCGAGAGAGGTCAAAGGAGCGTCGTGATCGCAACACAAGCACAATTCTACTAAGGAGTGGATGGCTACAGGTCACCGTAGCCTTGGACTGTCGACGATGGAGGAGAAGAAGTCGGAGAGAGGAGGCCCTGACCTGGCTTTGCTGGAGGAGGCTCGCCAGGCTAAAGGCTAAAGGGGCGGAAAAGCGCTAAGTTTAATGAGAGGTCGATCTTGGCTCCGAACGGCTGCTCCTGCTGAAAGTTGGTTTGCCCGAGCGATTCCAGCTGAAGCCTGAAAATCCACCTCCATCGAGTATTCGAAAGTGAGCGCGCATCGCGTCTCTTCTCCAAACCAATGCTCCTGCAGTTCGAGCGCCAGCATGAGACATACTCGTGGACTGACTCCTTACCTTCGAGGCTCGCATCGCTGAGGAGCGTGGGCTAGGCGAGGCAGGTACCCGCCTAGCGCATCTCCTAGCGCAAGCCTCCCACCGGACCCACTTACGCGAGCCAAGCACTTCCCGTCTTCTCTTCACCCCGTCAACATGTTCTTCGAAAGGACTCTCAGGTTGTACATGTGTAGACAGCAAGGACAAAGAGCCAGCCAGAAACAATGATGAGCAGAGTTGTATTCGAGACGTTTTGACAAGGTGCTTACACTTACAGACTCATGGAGACACCCGAGGCACCCAAAGGCTGAGTCTATCTTTATCGAATGGCATGAGCCATTACCATCTGCTTGAGTATTGCCCATACGTTGCAGTTACCATTATTGCCTTGCCGTTTTGCGCAGCACGAAGCACGGTTGACACTTTCACAATGGAGCAGCAATCTCTTTAATGGAGGCTTTCGACATGCATACCCTTCACCTCGAAACTAGACTTGTCGTTTAATCTGCAAACCAAGGCAGTGCTTGCGGCAGCCTAAAAGTAGACATCTCCAAATCTGATGTCGTTTCCTTATTCTCTATTGATGTCGATGTTAACCTTGATGGCTTTTTGAAACTAAGGCCCTTAGATTCAGCCTACCCGTGGGTCCTGAACTTGTGTCTACTCCATCCGAGGTGATGTCCAGAGCAGGAATTACCACGAGAACTTTCCAGCATTATGGACATTATGGGAACATCGCCCTTGCATCAAAGATTGAACAGTGCCCGGGTCTTGCTAAAATTTGTCATGGCGCCACATACAACCCCGAGCCCACGCCCTTCATGAAAGACCTCTCTGTATGCAATCACCATACGTACGAGTCCCTGGAAAAGAAGGCAAAAATTTCCATGGGATGTTTCGTAGGGCGAAGATCGCTCAATTATCAAATAAGAAAACCCCCATCACCGTTCAGAATGTGGTTCCATCATATCCAGACTCGTCGACGCTGTGGCCCTATTTCTGGAATAACTTCGAGCAAGAGCGGCCAGAGCCACGTTTTTTTGTTCCTTCGTGACAGGAGCAGAGATGCAGAAGTAGCTGAAAGCTTCCAGCTTTTTGGGAGGGTACCCGCAGTACATTGTCGAAGAGAGGGAAAGGTGGTAAGACAAGATGGAGGGCTCAAATGAACAAACCGCATACTACATCGAATGCAAGCGTTTCGCTAGCATCTATTTGACGCCCAAGGAAAGGTCAAATTCTTAACAGAAGACTGAGAGATTTATCACTGATGTACCACAAGCACGATCTCGCCATTACTCGACCCTCTTCTCTTGGGTTTGAGGAGTCGCGCTATTAAGGTGACCGGTTGGCCCTCCAGTCATCATGAACTTTCGCCGACTTACGAGCAGTCTAATCTTTGAGAGACGGAACAAGTCCGATGATGAATCCCCCCTTGTGTGGAGCCATGGCTTTGGTACCAGTCTTTGGTCCCTCCCTCCGTCTTCCAAAGATTGCGCTTCTCTTAATCATTTGCGAAGGCCCACGCCATTTTGAATTGACTGATTCCCCCAGTATTCGGCTCTTGCAGATAGTGGCTACTCATTTGAGATTCACTTTGTTGGGTCTATGAATTTGATCAATTTCACCACAAGGCTTTAATGAGGGAAACCCAGTCTTCTTAGTATACAAGATAGGTTTAAGAGGCTTGGTTTGATGTTTCAAACGCGTCGCAGTCTTCCGATGACACTGAAACATGGTTTGCGGTCGCTATCCAGGGGCCAGTACAGCGCTTATATCAGCTAAGCGACTGCCATACATGATTCTCGCCCCTGCCTTTCGCTTCTAACGTCCCCGTGCCATTCTCTACCACTCAGCTTCAAGGACTGGCTAGGCTTCGGAAAATTCTGGCGCGTATCTGTCCCATAATCTCAACAATCCCATCTTGACCGCATGGCCTTTGAAACAGCGCGTGGTCTCATACCCTAACCATGTGTAATGTCGAGCGGTAGGAAGCACGAATTTTAATGTCCTGCAAGCGCTCAGGTATCATATTCTTCACTGAATGCTGCTAGGAAGGCGCGTATATGGAAGAATACAGACTGCCAAAGCGGCCTGAGATGTAACATCCCACGGACGGTTTAGCGACGAAGACCATTTAAGGCTCCTCAAAGAAGTGTAGCTAGCGCCATGAAGAGGCTGAAAGCGAGATCCGTGGCAGTATATACCTTTGGGCTCCCACGTCCACTTTTTTCTTGTGTCGATTTTGTTTGTTTCAATCCCTCCGGTAGGGTCATAGTCCCCTCTTTTTGTAGCGAGAAAAGTTCTTTCAGCACTCATTCACTCCAATTACAGTACTGCATTTGTATCTTAATCAAAAATTCCATTATGCACCTCGCTTTGATCGTCGCCCTGGCCGCTGCTGCCGCATCTCATCCAACACATCACACGCACCCTGTGACCAAGAGAACCACTTATCCCAATGGAATCGCTACTTTCAATAATTTCGCAGCTCAGGGAAATACCAACTGCGGACCAACATCAGGTATGACGAGCGTTTCTTTGGTATTCCACCAATGACCGTTTCAAGGGTGGCCCAAATGATTCACGTAAACGAGCTTTCTGACCAACATAGGTAAGAATGGTGCATATGGGGCTGCCGCATCGGATATTTCTCCAGGAATCTCGGGTGGCACTTGCCCTGGAAGCGTCCTCATGTCGCAATGTGCCGGACAAAGTCCAGCTCCTGGGTATCAAGCCCCAGGTTGCCTGAAGGCAAATTGTGGGAAGTGCTACAAAATAACCAATCAAGGAGGAATTGGAGGTGGTAGTATTGGTGGTGTGGGTAACCACATCCTGGTACAAATCATCGATGCCTGCCCTTCAACAAGCGCATACAACTTCTGCAAGACCAATATGCCTGCAAATCAACGATGTGGTGACCCAGGCACAAACCAATTGGACATTGACCAGAGTGCATATATGGCTCTAACAGGACAGCCTTATGGCGCTGTAAGTGCTAATGTTTACACAGGTATGCTCGAGAAAATGCTGACAGATTCTGACAGGGTCCAACTCTAAACATAGGCATTGAAGATGCCGATTGCTCAGGGGATACAAGCACCGGTGACTCGCCAGCTGCCCCCGTTCCATCATCACCCAATGATCTCGCTCCTGGAAATCCTGGCCAGCACGCTGCGGGAGGTGACAAGCAAGAGGAGCATCGAGTGATAGGTGGGAATCTGGCGATTCAAGGTCTTGGATCCCCCAACCAGCTTTCTTCGCAACCCTCCTCTACCCTTCCTCCTCCTCCACCACCATCAGCGACACCGACCACAGCACTACCCACATCGACATCAGGAAGTCCAAATGAGAATGCAGCAGCGGCTTCTGATGATGAGGATTGTGACGAATTATGATGACAAGGAAATTTTGGGTGTGTGAATGGAGCGCCCCTAAGTAAGGCAGTAGCTTCAAAGGACGTAGGATCATAGCAGATGAAAACAATTCCTTGGCCTTACCATGAACTACATTCCCTGCTGGTGATCTTTGAATGGTGACAACAGCCTGAATTGAGAGACTGGCATGGAAGCATCATCGAACTTCAAAGTTGAAGGCTCTAATACATGAACCGAATACTCAAGTCAAGCCTTGTGAGAGAACACCAGAGCTGAGCAAGATGGGACGCCAAGAATCAATCCAGCCTTACAGTCCTAGCGGGTCTCGGATAGATTTGCGTCACTCAAGGCACCAACCAGTAGCCGCTAGTTG
>JAABUP010006280.1_pt1 | contig 17099 bp, 13 predicted proteins | sample 5559201 | NCBI WGS metagenome assembly JAABUP01 (sample SAMN10711887, study PRJNA513373) | rock metagenome | isolation source: Antarctica rocks | place: Antarctica
CAAAGCGAAAAGACTGGATTACATTTTCGTAGGAAACAGCCATTGTTTGGGAGATTCAAGGGGACACGACTGGCGTGTACATAGCATGAAGGTGGGCATGACGGAACGCCATCCTTCAATCGGGTGTTCACTCAGCGACCACTTCTCCATGGAAGCTACTTTGTCTCGAGCAGCAAAGTCTCCACATGTCGGTGTGAAACCTGCGGACACTGAGCGCAACAGCTTGGTTGGGGATACTAAGCCTCTTCCCATCTCAACATACGATACCATTCTCACTATGATAACCATGTATACCCATCGTGAACTCCGCCAACGTCGCTTTCGCCTCTTCAACTTCCTCCTTTCCATTGTAGTTGCTATCGGTTGCTTCATAGCTGTGTGGCGGTCACCACGACCTTTCGTCTCCTTTCTCCTGATTCTACTGAGCACGCTTGGATTCGGGGCAGGAGTACTAGATGGTCTCATAGGAGGACTATTCATCGGATCCGAGTTGAGAGCTTTGAAGGAATTCGAATGGGAAATTCAGAATGCAAAGGCAATGGCTCAATTGAAGTTGCAGGATCAACGAGTGACGACGAAAGAGGAGACCAAGATTGATCAACTTTGAAGCGGAGCCTTTTGTTCCTAATTTTTCGATCATCATGAGTCAAAATTTCATTGTATTTTTGATCCAACCTTGTACGTCGGCTTCGCGAAGCTCCTCTTATGGTCGGGCGGCCAACCCAGAGAGACACTCAAAGCTGGAATGGTCCACCGAACACCAATTTCTCCACTGGAGGAATCGTATTCAACGGCTTGAATCCGAGACTTTTTGATCCTACCTCCGATCATTGCGAAATCGAGAAACGAAGAGAGGTAAAGACGAAACCATAGTGTAAATCGTTACGGACTTCGATGCTCATGCGTATGTGGCTTCGGTGCGGGTGGAGTGTTCTGCGAAGGCGAGAAGCAAGTTGAATGATAGAACCTAAAACGGTTTGTGAAGGAGGGAGCGGGAGAGCTGGCGCACAACATGGATTCACATGATGATGAACCATTCTAGGAGTAGATTAGGTATAAAACATGGGGGACTACGGTATCAGACTTCGATGCCGGCGTCTCTTGGTTGAAAGGATACTGTTTTCGTTCTTTGAATAATGAAGGCAAAAAACACAGAATACTAGCTCATATGCGTGGACCGGCCGTGACAAGATCCAGGCTCTCGACAACTTTCTCGAAAGGGTGCAGAGCACTGACTGCGCTAAACACATCCTATTGCGTGATCACATCACATCGTCTCCCATCCACCATTATTAATATCCGCCTCCAACTTTCTTGCTATCATGGTGGGTATCCCCTGTTGTAGCCAAACATTCCTGTACAGCGCATCATAACGCTTTTGATTCAGAAGGAGCTGTCGACCCCGCCTCAGCCCCGGATCAGGCTCGCCAAATTTGTCGAGATAGGGTGCCTGGTTGAAGCTGCCGTTGTGATTGTGCAGATAGAGGACGCAGCACTTGCGGATGTTGAGGAAAATACCAGTACCAATACCGCATCTGTACGTAGCGTCAGGGACCCTGCAAGGATAAGTATGGTGCATTGGTGAATGACTTACTTCTGCATATGCTGATTGCAGCCGCCTTTTCCTCCTTTGTGGCAGCAAGAAGCCTGGCTACAGAAGATTTCGCCGCAGAAAAGACATAGCGCCGGGTCCTCGAGTCTGTTTCCAGTGGATGGACACTGACGTCTCGTCACTTCGTAAATTAAAGTGTCGAATTGGTTTGGTAAACCGATTAATTCAAAAATACCTGGATGCTCAGGTCTCAAAGAACGATACGCTGACGATTTTAACATGTCCTCAGGATTGCTTATAGGACGAGATTCCGCGGTGCTCATCAATACCTGATGATGACCTTGATGCCACTGCCAATGTTGAATCCAGCCAGCGATCATCGATTCTTGGACGGAAGGCTCACTTGTTGCAGATTCGCCAGCAGACGCAAACATGGCGGGTAATGAGGGCAGATTCAATGCCTGCGTAAGCCGTTCAAGCTCTGGCTTATCCATGTCGCCAAAGCCAGAGTCAGGGAAATCTACGCCATATCGGACCTTCAGAAGTATCGCAGATTTGCGAAGGAAGGTAAGTGCATAAGCAGAGACAGCCTTATAAAAAGGATATAAGTAGTGGAATGATAGGTACATTGCCACAGACTCCGGGTGAGGTGTGTCTTGATATGTCTTGGTGGGCCATGATCGCTCCAAGATGAGACGCATACGCATCAAGAAAATCGAGAGTGGTCGAAGACTCTCGGGAAACGCTGAGCCTGTCAAGTCTGGGATCTGAGCAGGCCGCCGTTGTTCGATTGCTTCGGGGAATAACATCAAATGCAATGATATCTTTACGATCTCCAAGAGGTAACATAAACGGATCACGTGGTGTATATCCAGCTTGAATGCGGGCACGAGGGAGACTGAGCACTCAGCAAGAAACACGAACGGGTCCTGTGACATAGCGGATGTCAGCCGAAGCCTGATCACTGTCTCTGCGACATCTCCATTGATTTGAGGATTTCCAGCAAACAGTTGCAACAATTGCTGCTTGGTAATTTCCGAGAATTCGTAAGCCGGGGTATTGTTGCCATGATTACGCATAGCTCCGACGGCAACGTACGAGGATGCAGTTTCTGAGAGTATTCGCAAGTGAGTCATGATGGCGCTGGGTATCTTGTCTAGGAATAGGTGGCCAGGGTCAGACCCAACTCCTCGTTGAGCGATCTCGATAGACGCAATGGAATTTCCTATAATTATTGCAAGCGTATCAACATTGCCTAAGTCTTCAACGGACTTGCCGGGAAGTTCGGTAGTACTTGGGAATCGTGATGGTAGATCATTAGTTTTCATGGTTTCTCGTATACGATTGTAAATAGAGATTAGCTCGTCGATAAGAAGCGTGTCGGCATCGGAATGTTGATGAGGGGGAGTCGTCATCGGATTGAACACATCGTCAGGTGGAAGGCGACCCGAAAAAGAGCCTGCACTCGATCCCTGTGAAGAGATCGGACTAGTCAAGGGCGCTTGGAGGACAGAAGTGAGTTTGCTTGCCAAAGGAGGAATTACCACCCTGGAAGTGTAATCGACGAATTGCTCCTGGTGGGAGTCGCCAGCCCTGCTCTCTTCGCGCTTGAAGAACCGCGACACAGTCAAAGCAACACCCGAGGACAGCCAATCATTAAAATCGGTCTCCGTATGAAGTGCACCAGGGAATGTCTCTTCTTTGCCTTTCCACACGATTGGCAGGAATGTATTACCGAGAGCCTTGCACAGAGGACAAACGAATTCTTTCCGGTCAATACGTTCTGGGTGCTTCCTGGCAATCTGATGATTCTGTCTGCGTTGAGTTGTGTTGCAATACAATTCAAAGCATGAGTAATGCATCATGTGACCACAGCCTATAGAGACCGGACCTCTGGAGGCATGCGAGGGAGGGAAACCTCTACCAAGGCCTTGGTGCTCAGTGATGAATTCCTTCCCGTCGAAAGATCGCTTGGAGATCTGTTTTCGATTCTGACCAGCGACACCGAAAGGCCTGATACTGTCAGCCGCACGATCAAGGCTAGCGGGAGTTGACAAGACCTCGCCAAAGAAGTCAGGGTCTTGTATGTCAGTCTGGCGGAACATGTTACTATTGGTCATAAGCGCAAATGTTCCAAACAAGCGTGTATCATTCGTCTCCTCTTGACACAAAATACAATTGCCAGATGGGTACTTCCAGGTTTTCTTATGTTCTTCTGCAGTACCAGTGACCATCGGATCAATATCCGAGTCCTCTTCGGCCCATTCAGCGATGTCTTGATTATTCAAAAAATTCTGTTGTTGCTGTTGAAATTGGGCCATGACTCTAGCTTGTCGATCAAGAGCTTGCTTTTTCCGGAGTTCTCTGGCCAGCCTCTCTTTCGAGTCTTGGTCTCCGTCGAGTGACCTTCCTGGGGACTCGAATCCTAGCCTGTCTAGACTTAATGCCGGGAGCCCTTTCCCCTTTGAAGAGAATGACGAAGCAGCTGTTGCGTACATTCGAGGCCGCCGTTGTTGAATTCGATGCAATATGAGGCGAATTTTAGGGTGGCATGCTTTGATCGCAGTATTCTCGAGCATCTTGACGAGTATCTCGAAGATGGTAATACCTAAGTCGGATGATTTCTGGAGGACTTGTTGTACGAACGATGGTAATGGATCAGACGCTTCTGATTCTATGTCCTCACGGGTGTCGTCTTCAAGGACAGCGGATAGGGCTAAATGTAAGACGACTTGAAGATAGGCCTCGGTTCTAGTAATGGGCGTTTCCAAAGACATATTTGGGTGTAAATGATGGGCCAGAGAGTAGAATATAATCTGAGCAAACAGTGGTGTTTTGGTAAAATCTGATAGCTCTGCAAAGATTCCAGATGGTATCGGTCGAAGTGTAGGTTCCAGAACAATATCCTCCTCAGGCTTACCAGTCCTTTTGGCCATCCAGGTACGGTATGCGTGTTCTGCCTCGTCTCGCTGATTCTTTGTATAATGTGGATTATAGGGATCAACATCACTGAGGTGCTCCCGTTTCAATTCGAAGAGACCAGAGTCCGACAATCCCTCGGGCGGTTTGTAAATAGCCATTTCCTCTAGTACGTCCATGAATACTTCCAGGTCCGCAGACTTGTCTTGTATTCCGAGCCTACTATTCAGATCGGAAAAGGAAAGTGGCTTGAAACACAAAATATGCGCAATATCCCGGCGAAGTGCAGTTGCCTGAGCGTTGCTATCCGTGTCAGCTGGAAGCAACGAGGTACGATCGCTTAGCAACACTATCAATAAATGAATGAAGTCTTCGGCCATATCGAGCTGCTGTGATGGCTCAAAGCCTATGCGTGTGACAAAATGCCCTCTCATCCACTCATCCATACTAAAGCGATCAACCATCGACGCCAAAACCCTACTAGGATCACAGAGCACCATTGCGGTCTGGAGTAAGAAGATATCACGGCGATGGCCGAGATCTCGATATGCTACGCCTCTGTAGGTGCCCATCTGATGACGGAGGCTCAGACCATTCCGCACCCACATACCAGCTTTCATCTGAGCCAGCCACGCACAGACCCTCAGAGGAAAATCGAATAGAGCTATCAAATAAGTTTCAGGGTCGTGATCCGGTATCATAGCTTTGAATGGAGGTGGCTCCTGTAGTTCTTGGACCGTGAAGCTTAGCAAGCTCCTCATCCTCTCTGAAGTCATGTTTTTACCAGCATCGATCAACCAAGAAAGTGTATAATGCAGCGCATGGTGAAAGCTGATGGGCTCTGATTCTACCACGAAGCTGACAACTGAATGACGCACCTCGCTCGCCATGCTATTCTCGAATGAGAATGGTTCCATGAGCTTGAACCGCGTTTCTTCCTTGATTTCAGCTTGGTCAAAACGGAGGCGCTCTGCTCCGGACGAATTGATGACTGTGGCTTTCGCGACTGTCCTCGTGACTTGCATCAGGTTGGCATTGTCCCCGTCGTCGTGAACGCGGAATGAATCTGCAAATTGGCGACAGAGCATGTTCATTTCTTTCGTCATCAAGGATGCACCTATCCATACATCATTTTCATATTCAACATGATCGCCCACTGCTCGGATATTGGGACAGATGCCTTGTGGTAATCGGACAAGATCAAGAAATTGCAGTCGATATCTTTCCTCTGTGCGAAGCTTTTCCTGCACGTATGCATTTTCGAAGAGGCGTTTCAGATCTCCAAAAAAAAAGTACATTCGGCGATTCGCGACTGATCCCGCATCAAATGCGAGGGTTTGCTGAATGGCGACATCCCAAGGATGGCCTACTTGGCGATGGGTCAGAAACGTGTAGAGAATGGCGATTAGATTGGTAAGGAAATTAGCACGTTCAACATTTTCCTCCACAATTGATGGCGTAGTAAGCATCTGGACAGAAAGATTGATGATCGCATAATCAGGTTCGCGGTCCGCGATCAGAAATAGCTGAGCTAGCAAAGTGTACAGTCCAGCGAACCGCAAGCCTAAAACACGTTTGAAATGCGGTACCGAAACTACGGTCTTGATGTACAGGTCTCGAAGCCCGATTCGAGCTCTTTTCCAGAGTCTAAGGTCGAAAAGCATTAACCAATCCAATCGAACACGTTGACGTAGATCCTCATGCAACGGCAGAATTTCTTTTGACTGAGTGCCTTCGGGCTGTTCGAGCCAATAGGATGGTGGACGACCTTGCGTCTTCTTCCGCGAAGACCATGGTGTTTTGGGGATCTCAAAGATGGGTAACTTAGAGATGACGGGGCCATGTGCAACAGGCTCACCCGTGTCCGAGTCAGCGGAGAATGTACGCACCGGACTGAGGACCCGCGCTTGCTGAGACGGTGGCGGCGGCGGAGGAGGCGGAGGTGGAGGTGGATATCCTGCATACGTGGCCTCCGATACCTCTGTCTCGTCTTCTAACTCCCCGGGAGTACGCATTCCTTCATCCGGATCCTGAACCATGGCGGCTATACCATCCAGAATCATTCGCTCTGGCTCAGCGTCACCATCGTTTGGTTGGCTCTCGACTTCATCGTCTCCCGACTCGTTCTCATTGATCATTATGGGGACGTCTGGACCGGCCAAAGCGATGATCGTTCGGAAGCGGCGAGTAGGAGTCAATGCACCACGACGTGCTGCTGAGTCCATGACAGTCTTACTGAGCTCAGCAGACTCGTCGATTTCATGGTCATCCAAACCATTCTTGCCAACGACTTTGTTGATGGCGGAACTTCCCACGCGCCATGACTTCAGCAACTCCTCGCATATCGTTTGTTGTAACTTACGGTGATCCTCGCCAACACTACATCCAGCAATATCTTCTAGCCATTCAATGATAGTGTCGCACATTTGTTCCCTGAACGTATCTCGCGAGGATCGTATGGTCACAGTAATCTTGATTTGCTCGATAGTTTTGGCTACGCTCAATAGGTGATTGACATCCTGTGAGTATTTAACGACGCTTCGTCCGAAATCGTTGGTTTCATTGGCCTTCTCAAGACCGAAGGACATCTCGCGTTTGCAGGCCCTAGCGACTTGTTCCTGCACCTCTGCTACCGTATGTTTCTCATCATTCCACAACATCAAAGCAAATTCTGGATCTGGGTCCTCTGACTCTTCGTACCATTTAGAAATCAGATAGGACTCGCGTTCATCCTCCCTGATGAGCTCTGCTTGCTTTTCCAGCCGCAGGTTCTCGGGGGAACACGAAAGAATGTCGCAGACATAGTCCATAGCTCGACCAACGGTCATCTTAATGCTCTCAATAAGTTCGTCTGGTAACCTTTGCGCCTGTCTCTGCTTGCCGGCTGAAGTAGAAGGATTAATGGTATGTATGGCACATTTGATCGGCACTCTCCACGCCTCGTCGTCTCCACAATCGCAGCACCCAGAATTGCCGCTGGATATAGAATTATGGATGATATGTCCTGCGTGATCAGACCCTTCGAAGCAGCGGGTACAAAGCACGCAGGTATCGTCAGACGTACACGTTTTGCAGTGATAGGTTGCGTCCCCATTCTTGAATATGTGGCCGCAAGCCTTGCCCCTAGCTGCTTCACTATACTCTGAACCCTCTATAAAACCTTGAGCATTCCGGAGACTCCAACCCTGGCCCTCTTCGGGAACATTGTTGTGGAATAGCTCGTGTAGATAGTGCTCATTTTCAGCAACGAGGGCCGTGAATAGTATCCGCTGAAGCGAACGGCTTGCCTGCTTAGTATAGCGGTATTTGTGCTCCTTTGGCAAGTCCCGAAGGAGGTGACACAATCGCCGTTCACGGCCAGTCAAAAGCATAGCCGGAGGAAGGCTTTCATCGCTGGCCACGGATCTAGATCGAAGAACTCCTTGGACGGCGGATCAAGGCGACAGTCCACCAATAGGCGTTTCTTGCTCGAGGAAGATTTACCGTGAGGAAGGAGGACAGAGCGGCGTCTGCTCCTGCCGTACGTCTGCTCTTGCCGTGAGGTACTCTCAACGTGTCGTGCAGCGCGAAACGGGGCGTCAAACTCTGATGGTAGCGCTACTGGGGAGGGAGCTGCATCAGTGAGGGGTTGTTTTCTGTTCAAATGCCTTTCATCTGGACTTCAGCTTGCTTCGCTTCTCTGGAGTCCGAACTTTGAAAAAGAGAAGGCGTTATGTCACGCCAGTCTAGAAACTTAGAGCACAACACCAAGGAGCTCGTGTCACTTCGAATATCCCGTATGTTAGAGCTTAGAATACCATCAAACCTCATGAGAATCGATCGAGCAATGGATTGAATGTGCTTCATTTACTTCGGCATCCAGTCTATGTACAAGTCTGTTGTTACATGAAGGACAAGCAACGAGCAAGCGCCATGGATGAACATTGTGTCAGACCAATGGCTACATGAAGGGCAGTCTGCCCCTGCTCAGCACGGCGAGACATTATACCATGCAGGAGCCTTTTCCTTTGTCATAATTTGCCATATCGATGTCCTCCAAGCACCATGAGACAGCCTCTATCTCCGCTAATCATCACTCTCGACGTATTTCTGTCGGATATCCTTCCATTGCCGCTGAAGAGTAGCTTAGTGAAATGTAAGAAAGCTTTTGGCAAGCCAACACTTACGCCCTTGTTGTTCCAGTCCCAGAATCGTGTCAAAGCCGTGTCGAAGCCACTAGAAGCCAACGCCATCAGCATCTGAAATTGACCCACACTCTGGAGAAGCATACATCTCAAACATGAAAGCTCCAGCGAACACAGTTGAAAGGAAGACAACATTTCGGCGGAAGATTGAGCTGCAGGAAAGGTTAGACGGAGCTCCACGGAATGAGGGTGAAGACTTGCTTGTAGATGCCACTGGCGATCTGACCATATTGCGGAGTTAGCTGGTGAAGGTCAATTATACTGAGTGTACTTACGCCTGCCATTGTGATTTACGTGGCCAGTAGCGAGTGATGGAAAGAAAATGTGCAGTCAGAGATTCTGCGGTTGAAGCTCCGCTTTTGGCGGCGGCGGAACGATCTCCCTGCAGAAGAAACCGCTCATGCTCTGTACTTTCACCACTCAAGGTATAATACCTTAATTCACTCCTACTTTCGCACCTGACAATATCACTTGCATTAGTCATTAAGAAATGAAGAAGCATTGATGTTCAATAGCTCCTCTTCCACCCAAGACTCAGCAAAGCTTACTTCTGCCTTTCCATAGCCGCTCTTTTCATGAGCAATCCGACATTAAGGATTCTCATCGGGAGTACAAGAGTCTCTACAACAAAGTGAAACTCTCTCAAGAAACGTCAGACCCAAGTCACCTGAGGTAGTTGCCTCCACATCCCCCAAAGCCGCCGGCGGCTGCTGGTCTCTACAATTATATCAAAAATGCCGACCACCTCAATCCCTTCGCCTTCAAAATCGCCCGTTCCCCGCTCCGGTGCCATCACTACCCCAACCGGCGACCTCCACATCCCTTCCTCGACCCGCGCTGACGGCTCCCTACGCAGAGAAATCAAAATTCGACCCGGCTACCGCCCCCCTGAAGACGTCGAAGTCTACAAGAATCGTACGGCTGAGGCGTGGAAAACGAGAGGAAGTGGCGGCATTCCTGGAGCCGAGGGATATAAAAACTCCGAAGGGGCTGCTGCAGGTGCCGCAGGGAAGAATGCTAAGCGGAGAGAGGCACGGAAAAAGGCGAAGGCTGCGGGAGCGGAGGGGGAGGAAGGGGAAAGGGTGGTAACGAATGGAAACGCGGAGAAGATAAAGAATTGGAGGAAATTTTCAGAAGGAGGGTCGAACGCGAATGGTTGCGCAGGGACCCTATTGGCGTCAAAGGAGCCAGAATCCGAGCTCGATCCAGAAGCCGAGAAAGAGAAGCAAGCGCGGAATTTGAAGAAGAAATTACGGCAGGCGAGAGAATTAAGAGAAAGAAAGGATAAGGGAGAGAATTTGCTGCCCGAACAGTTTGAGAAGGTTATCAAGATTCAGGAACTTATCCGGCAGTTGGATAGTCTGGGGTTTGACAGCGATGGGGTGAGGAAGGGGTAGTGTATGAAATGATAGCACAGAATGAGGACAATGAGACGATGTCACGGCTTCTAAATCAATGGCGAACTACACGGGATTGCATTATCAGAGGGATCTATAATTGAGTCAGCAGCAATGCAGGTCACGCAATCTTCCGGATTGGTCACCTCACTTTTGTTGTAGTATTAGACAAAATGCACACATGACCTGACCTGGCCTGGTTCATTTGGAGGTAGAGCCTAGGATTGCAATCGTTACGATGCGATTTGGCGAGCGTAGGTCAAAAAATTGCAGGTACGCTTGTAACGAAAGAAGCTCGATCACGGTCGGCGCCATCAGGAGACGGTCTTCGCTGCGTAGGGAAGAACAAGTAGGAGATGTGATCATCCTTATTTAGAATTCAACAGTCTCAAATAATCTTTAAAGACTCCGGCTTGACCCAAGACCATTCTTTCCCGCCCACGAAAGCCTCGAGTCCGGTTTTCTTCGTGCCATCTACAAGGCCTTTGACAATGTCCCTTGCCGCCCTTACACAATCATTGAGACCAACTCCAGTGTAGCTATTACCCGCGACCCTAAGTCTGCCTCCCCATTTTTCTAAGACATGACTAGCAGCTGACATGCGATCGTCATGACCAACAGTATACTGCGGAATACAGTCATGTTGAAGACTTACCCTAGTCACGAGAGGCTCTGTGTCGATGCCCAAATGTCGCTTCAGAATCGCTTTGGCCATACTAGCACCTTCGTCTTGGTCCGGATAAGTTTCGTATCCGTCCCACCAGTGGCCGCCTAACATGACGGTGACTTTCGTCCCAGAAGCATCGTCTTGGCCAATACTTGCGTCCGAGTCGAAGACGACTCCAAGAGCACGCTCAGGGTTCTGCTCGAAAGGGATGGACCGAGGTATTAGATATCCAAAACCATTGACGGGGAGGATACTCGGGCTTGAGAAGAAGAGATTCACCACCATCACTGTGACAGCATCGGTCTGGCCTAGGCTAGGCCAAAGGTCTCCGGTAGACTTGTCTTTAGTAATCAGGGCAAGCTTGTCCCCTGCAATCGTTGAAATAACATGACTGAAATCTGCGCTCTGCGTCTGCTTCTCCGAGTAGGCGTACGTAGTGACCTGGACCTGAGGTGAGAGTCAGCAAGGAAACAACAAGGATTAAGAAATTGACCCTGGGATAAAGTAGTAAGAATGCATTCCTACCTTTGGAATTGCCGCACCTGTCTTCAAAATCAAGTCCTTGGCCAGAGTCTTTCTCTTGATCTTCACGTTACGGTTCTCTTGGAGCTTTGCCTCAAGGCGCGCTGCCAGATCTCCTATACCGCCTTTGAACGTGAAAACACTGGACCGTTTAGCCACTTCTAATAGACGTGACATTGGCGGCTGCTTTTGATAATCCATAACAACATCTAGATCGTTTGCGGCGATAGGCTGAGGATCGCCAAAAACCTGAGAGAGAACGCCTTTCATAATTGAATTATGCCGTCGTTCCAATTGCCAGATTTCCGGCAGTATCGATCGAGCACTAAGTTTGTATATATCACCTGCATAAACACCGTGAAAGACAGCGGAGACTATGTTGTCTGTCATTGACGAACCAAAGCGTCGAGCAAGAAATGACCCAATGGACTCGTCTTGGAGATCATCTGGTCGTGTGGGTTTGACAACCTCTGTCAGAATTCCCGGGATGAACCCCTCAAAGACCGGTTCCGACCAGATATTAGACAGATTGTTAAAAAGAGAAGTTCCAGGACCGGGCATCCTAACAAGGTGGTCTGGGTAATAGATGAATCGGTTTTGCGCAGCCGCTGAATTCTTGGAGGTCATGAGGAGTCGATCCTCTAGTCCCAGATCACGCACCTGGCAAATGTTCAATCAGCCAAAATAAGCGGACTTTCTTGACCGAAGACAGACCAGATCCAAAGTGATCAGACCGTTGGGCACCTTTGGACGCAGATTCCGCGGTCCTTGCTCGAAAACCACCTTTCCGTTGTCCACGTCCACCTGGCGCGAGTGAAGCCAGCCCCCGAGCCTCGAGCTGGCCTCAAAGAGCGTAATTTTGGCATTGGGAAGGCTTCTCGACAGGAAATGAGCACTGGCAAGTCCAGTGATACCGCCACCTAGAATGGCAATATCGGTGGCTTCATGATTGACATTTGCGGCTGACAGTCCTGTGGCATGTCGCCGCTGTGGAAGAATCTGCTGGCACGCGTCGCTTACTCCGATCCTGAGTCTGCTCAAACCATTACGTGAAACTGGTACGACCAAGGGCAATCTATGCATGAGAGAATCCCGGGAAGCATGCGTCTACCTTGGATCGTGCACTTGGCTGAGTACTGAACTGAGAGGGTCTATACACGGAGTTAAGCCGGAGCTGCCAGTCAAGTCTCAGTTCTGAAAATTGAGGGCGGCGAAGAAGCAGGGAATCAAAGTTGACAGTAAGGTATGTAGTTTGGAAATAATGGTGACACCGACATCGTAGTTCCCTACATTCTCATGTGGATGTTCAGGTCTATCTGATGATCCAGCGCCATGGCAAACCTTTTGAACGGCTGCATCTTCCTTCCCCAAAAAGCATTGGTATGGAAACATTAAACCATGCGCTCCATGCCTCTGCTACCTTGTTTTCCAGAACCATTTCGCCTTAGCAACCAACCATTAGTATCCTTCGTGCCTCCAAATTCACGAGCTACTATAAACGATCACGTGACCACCTCAGCTGCTAAGCTTGAGCTCTGGCTACCTGGACGGTTTTCTGCTTTGATGTCTTCGAGCTTAACATCTGGCAGAACTAATTCTTCATCCACTCCTTCATCATCAATAAACTTCCTCTCGCTGACGTGCGGCTTCTCACCCCCTTCTGCAACCCACACTTTGTCGCCAAATTTGCCCCTCGATTGACCTTCGGCGTGTTTGTAAGGACAAGTTGGGTTGAGGCAAGGATTGAATCTGCACATGGTCTTCACGTGAGTGAACTTGCATCCTTCTGTCTTACAGTCGGCACCATTCCTGCACATCGGCATAGTAGGATGCCGAAACGGGCATTTCGGATTTGTGCAATTAGGGAAAAATTTACAGTCTTGTTGCGTCTGGTGGCCAATCTTCTGGGCGGGCGAAGGATGACGGCCAACGCATTTCCGGTTTTTGCAGGCAGCTCCAAAAGGACATATGTCTTCCACATCGATTGTTGTCCCCGGTGGGGCTTCAGGAGATTGGTGGGCGAAAGGACAATCCTGCTTCGTACATTTTAGATTGAAGTTACAGGTGGTTTCTGAAGATGATTCGGCTGGATTGTTCTGAGAGCTCTCGACTTCCATAGACGATGAGATGTCCCCATCGGCTATTGCTGGTGTCCCATTCCTTTCGTGTGAGTGGAACCCGCCACCATTCTGGCTGCTTCGATGCCCATTTTGCATTTGCGGATTGTTTTCGACCCTCTCGAATAACGAGCGCCCCGCCTGCTGATTGACTGTTGGGCCACTAGAGCTGAACGCAGAATTAGATGCCGTTTGCGTCATTCCAGGCATGAACATCTGCTGCTGTTGAGGGGAGAAAATCTGCGACATCATCCGAGCTTGCTCCTCGTACATCGCCATCAGCTGCATCTGCTGCTGTGGTGTCATCTGCATTACCGGGCCAGCAGCAGTACCGTTTTGCATGGATCCGTGTGCGCTGCCCATCGGCCTTCCAGTGGCAAGTGTCCTATTTAAGCGATTTTGGTCGTTACGGGGGCCTTTTGGCGGTGCTCGATTATGCATGTTAATTCGTTCAGTACCTTGCTGAGGTCGGACACGGTGCAGCACAGCATCGCTTGATCGATCCATAGCCTTCGAGATCTGACCGATCATTCTCTTATTGCCATTGCGGGATATATTTCGCATTGACCTGGGCCCTGTCGGGCTGTCTCACTAGGTCAGGAATTTGCACGCATTCTTATCGAATTTGGGAGACATACACAGCGCCATTCTGTATGCCGTCCACCGCCTCCCCCATATCTGTGTCCGCACCTCCTTCATCATTAGACTGCTGGACATCGCCTCTTAATGACGTACTGCCCTGGTACGACGCTATTGCCTGTGCCTTTTGTGATATTGGAACTCCGGTCAACTGGTTGTTTAGAATATCGACCTGTTCGAATAGCCACCTTGCAAACTCAGTTGCGCCTGTGTCCTCTGGCGGTAGATTCAGAAGGTCATTTGAGAGCTCTGCCGCGATCTGTTCTTCCGTTTTGCCGTTGACAAGCATCAGAATGATGTACTCTCCAAGAGCCGAGTCGTCCAGTCCGCCCGTACTCCATCCCACCTCCGAAAGCTTGGGTTGTACCACATTACTGAGAGCCTCCGCTAGGGGAGTGTTGAGTGAAACTTCCACCGCCATGGTGGGCTTCGTATGTGAAACGGCGCGGTGGAGAGGATCAAGTTGGACAAGCCTCTATGCTTCTGATTGCTGAAAAATGGTCGGGGTTGTGAGGGGTTTGGAGGCTTCTAATCGACAACGGGAGACTCTAAATGATGATTAAAAGTAGTGGTGGCCGGCGCACAAGGAAGCAGTGAAAGAGTGTGAACAACTTGAATACTGCTTTATCACTTCTCCCGCTGGCGCCCTAGCTTGGTGGCTTTGGCTTGGCACTACTATGCGTAGACCTTCATCCCGGGCGTCTTCACTGTTTGACACACTCTTCCATCAGTCCTTCCACAAGTCTACTTCCGTCTGTCATAGTGCTTTATCTTTCCACGCACTCTTTACAGTTTGATAATTTCAAGCGCCCACTCGATATGGACTCATTAGTTGCGGCATACAGCCGCCCAGCTTTTGAAGACGAAGGCTATTCATCGGACGAACAACAGCAGCTTATACAATCAAAGCCTTCGTTATCTCTTAACTTCGCGTTACCACCTATGCCAAACGTGAAGGTGTCGTTCCTTTGTTGCCAATGGAACGAAAGCTGACCATCATACCAGCCCTCAGCTTTCCTCCGCGCCCTAACAGACGACCATGCAAACCCGGACTGCCCAATCAAGCTCGCACACGGCACAACGACACTCGCCTTTCGATTCCAGGGAGGCATCATCGTAGCTACAGACTCGCGAGCTTCGGCCGGAGATTGGATTGCGAGTCAGACAGTGAAGAAGGTCATTGAGATCAACAACTGCCTATTAGGAACAATGGCTGGCGGCGCTGCAGTAAGCGATCAAACCAAGAAGCTGTGTTTACGAAGGGCGATCTGACTTTCAACAGGACTGTCAGTATTGGCTAGCATACCTGGGTATGCAATGTCGACTTCACGAGCTCCGTCATAAGCGCCGAATATCAGTCGCAGCAGCCTCCAAAATCCTCTCAAACCTCGTCTACTCTTACAAGGGTATGGGGCTTAGCATGGGCACGATGTGCGCCGGCGTTACCCCGCAAGAAGGGCCGGCGCTGTACTACATCGACTCTGAGGGTACCCGACTAGCTGGCAATCTTTTCTGTGTGGGATCCGGCCAAACGTTTGCTTACGGAGTGCTGGATGCGGAGTATCACTACAACTTGACTGAAGAAGAAGCCCTGGCGCTGGGATCAAGAAGCATTCTCGCAGCCACTCACCGAGATGCTTTTTCCGGTGGCTTCATCAACCTCTACCACGTAAAGGAGGACGGATGGGTCAAGCATGGCTTCAGGGTACGTTTCTAGTCTTACATCTGTCTTGACTGCCGTATTGACGAATTATGCAGGATACAAACCCGATCTTTTGGAAGACGAAGTTGGAGAAGGGCGAGTTCAGTAACGTCACCGCCAACTTATAAGACTTGCATGGAGTCAGGCTGAGCTAGCAGCTCAGGGAGCATTGGCAATGGGCAGAAGACGCATCGGGGACACCTGCATTCCTGGCGCTGGAAGATTCAAGTGTATTTTAGCAATCCTGTGTTACTAGCTTACAGGGAAGGGCCCATATCCAGGCGCCCGCTTGCTATGGGGAAATTGTTCGATCGTCTGTCATTTCACCGAATCTTACGCCAGCAATGCGCATGAGATGTTAATGAGATGTTAATGAGATGTTAACAAGAAGTTACTAACGCAGACTGACGAGCCTGATCATGCTTTGGACCGTTGCATGTACATAGCCAAATGAGGCTAGGCAGCGGCTGTCGAAGCAAAGAACACTAGATCCAAGCAGGTAAGGTCCGGCCATGTGGGTTAACCGACTTTAGCTTGGCATTAAACGCATTGAAATTGAGGAGTAGACTCGTAGGGTAGCCGAGTTGAATGGAAACACGAAAGTATCTTACTTTCTTCCTTTACCTTACCATGCCGAATGCCATGATTTACAGCAGCGGGGCTGCAGCTGCCCCAGCTGCACGTCGCCAGCGATTCTTTTCGTCGGCATGGACCAGCTCAAAAGACCAGGCCGTCCCTTTTCGTTGCCAAAGATTCAGTAGTCTGCCCTTTGCTGCTCGCTGCGTACTGCCATCGCGAACATGGGCATCCTGAGCACATCCTCCAAGGGACCGCCCCCCACAGCCACCGACCTTGCGGGATCCGGAGAAGCATCCCCACCGCTGGACCTCGAGAAGAAGGGCGATGAGATTGAGACTTCCACCCACGCTCACAGCCGCCATGTCGAGCCCGGCATCGAGAAGCGGAGTCGTCCGGAAGATGGATCTCAGGATTGTCCCTCTCGTCTCGGCTCTCTACGTGCTCGCGTTCCTCGACCGCTCCAACATTGGCAATGCGGGGATTGCAGGTATGACCAAAGATTTGCATCTCGTCGGCGCTCTTGACAGTCTTCTACATCGCCTACATCATCTTCGAATTCCAGACGCTAATGTGGAAGATCGTACCACCGCACATGTGGCTGGCCTTCACCGTCTTGGGTTGGGGGTTGATTGCTAGCGCGCAGGCTGGCACGCACAGTTGGGCTGGGATGATGGCCTGTCGCTTTTTCCTGGGTATCAGTGAAGCGGGCTTTGGACCAGGCATACCGTATCTGCTGTCGTTTTTTGATCTGCGGCATGAAGTCGGTGTTCGCATCGCTGTCTGCTGCACCCCTCTCCACCACCTTTTCTGGAGCCCTGGCC
>JAABUP010006281.1_pt1 | contig 17096 bp, 12 predicted proteins | sample 5559201 | NCBI WGS metagenome assembly JAABUP01 (sample SAMN10711887, study PRJNA513373) | rock metagenome | isolation source: Antarctica rocks | place: Antarctica
GGGGGGGGGCAGAAGACAGTGCCCAAGACATGCATGCTGTTTATGATAATCTTCACAATATGCATCACACAATGTGCTGCACACCTCTGTGGCAGCACATAAGATGACTATATCCAAGGTATGAGACACATGAGGTAGGGCTTGGCCATGGTTGGGGCTGATTTATGTAGGGTTGAGACTCACCTGCCAGTCACCAGGGTAGCACTTGAGCAGGCAGATATCATCTCCCAGCACACATGATGTAGGGTTTGCAGATGTTTGGGACTAATTCGTCTAGGGTTGAGACTCACCTGCCAGTCACCAGGGTAGCATTTGAGGAGGCGGATATCGTCTCCCAGCACACGAACCCTTTCTAGGCAGTACACGTCCTGCAGAGCTGCCAGAAACTTCTCTGCATCAGAGCGACCCCGCCCAAACCTGCAAGCAAACACAAGCCATGTCCAAATAGTAATCAACAGATCCCAGCAACAACAATCATCATGATAACAATGATAAGGCTGCCACTGAGGGAGCCATGAGCAGGCACGAACACTGATCTCTGTGAATTACTATACAAGCAGCCAGGGCAGAAAAGACCGGGCCTCAACAGAATCAGTTGAGAAGACTGGTGAATCTGCCAGGGAACCCTAGGACTTTGCCCAATTCAGAGATTATCTGACCATTGCTTTGCTACTGCGGCCTGAAACAGTCTGGCTAATGCGCAGCATAACACCCTGTGACCTTAAGCCTCACAACAGCATGTCTCAGGTGCATCATGTGCAGGCCCTAGCGAAATCGCTCCGGAAATTCGGAGTGATTTCGTTAAATTTGCTGAACCCTAGGACGTACCCAAAGTCAGAGACAACTTGGCCGTCGGTCTGCCATTGGGGGTTGATGAGCAGCATGAGGCGGTGGGGCCCTTTCACTCTTGCCAGCTGGCGCACTTTAGTAAGGGTGTCAGCAGTTGGGAAAATAACGGCTGCCAAGCGCTCGTTCTGCCAAGAACCCACACAGTCTGTTTCATCCAGCCATTCAGCGCCCATGCGACCCTGCATACAGCGTTTGCAGGGTCAGACAATGTCTGATGGTGTGTGTGTAGGTGTGTTTGTGAATGTGTGTGTTGGTATGTATGTATGTGATTGTGTGTGCATGGTGGTGTCAATGTGCTGGCTTATGTGGCATAGACCACCTGCTGCTGTTGTGTGTGGAAAGTGTTGGCAGCCATTTGCTTGGTCTGCCATGTTCCCATACAACCTGCCTCAAGCATTAGCACATACAGGCCTGTGTATTTCACTAGACAGCTGTGACTGTGGGGTGCATTGCACTCACTGCCCCCTGCAGCTTATGCAGATGCACAATATTCCATTCTCTTGCAGGGGGTTTGTTGATGCAAGCCATAAACTGCAACTATTCAGAGGTCCTTGTGCAGTTGGACTGCTGAGCACAGCTCAGGAATTAAAAGCCCAGAGTAGCAACCTTTGCCTGCTGCTGCACAGCATCCCCTTGCAACAGCATTACAAACACAGTTATTATAAATGAAGGCTTTGATCTTCAGACGACATGGCACGCCATTGCAACAGCATGCATCAACATGCTCAGCTCAGTAAGTCTTTGTACATTGCACGCTTGTCTGTGTGCTGTGTCCTAACAGTTTGACATGCACCCATGAATATTGTAATCTATATATATGTAAATATATATCATAAAATACAAATAATTTCAATTACATCATAAACATACACTTAAATAAATATTATGTTTTTAAATCTAGATTGATGGTGAAGGCAGTGGAGAACCTGGAAGGCGTCCTCCTGCTTGAGTCGCCTGAGCAGGGGCTCTATCAAGCTAGGGATGGCAACCTGGGCCTGTTGCCGGATGCCCCCAGGCCAACTGCCCTGGGCAGATGTCACTCCGGCCTGAGGAAGCAGCAGTTCCAGCTTTTGGCGCCGGATTCCCGCCGCATGCGCCCTCACCACCGCAGCTGCGGCCTGTGGGTGTACACTGTCTGTCTGTGAGGCATGCAAGTGGGTCATGCAAGTGAATCATGCATGTGAGTCCTGCATGTGAGTCCTGCAAGCAAGTCATGCAAGTGCATCCAGCCTGTACATCTCTAGTGAAACTGTGCAGGATGACTCCTGAGTGCAAAGTATTGTCTGGAGTATGCAGTGGGGCAGGGGATGATCATGATGATGATGATGATGATGATGATCCTGATGATTACCATCAACACTAGCCTGCCTGTGCTCTGACCAGAATCTCTGCAGCCGCATGACAATGAAACCAAGCCACAATTGTCATTCAGTTTCTGGTCTAACTTGCACATCTCATGGACATAACTCAACATAGCGACTTCGTGGTCTGACTTGCACTTGAGAGGATCTGCACAAGTCTGGGATACTACGTAAGTGTTTCAGGTCATGCAGCAAGCTTGTGGGCAAGCACACTTTGAAATGCTGTAAGAAACATCAGAAAGAACAGGCAAAAAGCTTCAGAAGAAGACTCGAAACATATAGAAGGGGCGAATCTCAAGGAGAAGGGTTGAATGGGGGCAAGAAGCATAGGTGAACAGCTTCAAGGGAAAAGGGAAGCAACTGTGAGGACGGGTGTGCCTGCCATTGGGAGATTGAGACCATCATAATTGCCATTTGTCAGTAGATTCCGTTTGTCAGTCAGGATTCAATATCGCATGGCTAATATAACTCAGTTGCATGCGCAATGGTTGGTCCTTGTGTACCACCTCCGTCTGGGTGTCCCAGTGCCAGGACACAAAAGACCACAAACACAAAGAAGAGACAAGACAACACAGAGATCAGACCAAAAGCATGAAGAAGAAGAGGTGAGGATCATCGCACAGGGAGTAGCAACACTGACCTGGTCAACTGCATCCTCTATTTGGAAGGGCACAGGGAATACTAAAACCCCCTGCCGCCCCCCAGGCATCCGCTGCTCTTCTACCCCCGCCAGACCCCACAGCGGCCCAAGCTGCTCCCGCCGCTTCTTCTCCTCTTCTTGCTGTTGTTCCCTGGCCAGCTTAGGGCATCCCCGCCGGTTGTGCCCCAGCTCACCACAGTAGGAGCAGGCTTGTGGCTTTCTGTTTAGTGCCTCTGCCTCTTTTGCTTTCTGCCTTTCCTGCTGAAGCTCCAAGTCAAGCTCCTGCATATACATTACATGATTTAATTAATGTACACATAAGTGCATTATATTGACATCTAAACAATATTGAGGTATGTTGATTGCCAAAACAGGACCTTACACAGGAGCTATTCTGTACCTGTTGCTATTGGAGGACACAGGTGAATGAGTAAATTGAAAGATGAATGAGTGAGTGGATGAATGAGTGATTGCAAATGACTGAATAACAGAACGAGTCAACAACAAATGAACAAATGTACATCATCCCTGGCAGCGCAAAATCATCAAAAACTCCAGGGCGCAGTTTTGAGAACACATGTATTCACTTGCACCATGTTTGTATTTACTTCACTCTGTCCGCTTTAGATATTGACTTACCATGTGAAGACATTCCTTTGGGTCACTTGTACAAGCACAGTGTAGCGCAGGCAATCACAGCGGCCTTATTTTGAAATGTCAGGGCTTCTTTAAAAGGTGTTGCAGCTGTGGGCCCAGATTTAACACTGCAGCTATGTATATATATATGTGTGTGCGTGTATACATTGCGGCTATAGGGCCCAGATGTGACCACCATACAAGGATGACACCAAAATGACACACTGGAGAGCCTGCATGTGACACCATTCAAGCTCTCAAGCATGGCCATGTGCACCCTGACACAAGAGCCAATGCCCCTTCACAGGGTAGGGCCTTAGCCTCGGCAGGAATGTACATTATGCCGGCAACCATCGGGATATGCCATGCACAATAGGCCAATTGCAACTACATAACATGCACCCTGACTGCGCAGCACTGTGACTATTCAGCAAGCTGAGCTGAAGGAGGGGCGGGGGGGGGGGTATACTTACAGGGTTGCCAGTCTTTCTGGGGCGGCCTCGGCTGCCGGTGGTTGCCGGTCTCTCCTGCAAAGCCAGTCCCACATGTTAGATCATCTCATAAAGCTGGAAGTCTATAAGATGCTTCAGGAGAGACACAATGTAGACAGCAGCAAAATGCTTGCAACCTGCAAAACATGTTGATAATCAATTCAATATTGCACGCCAAATAGCGTTACTCTTCAGGTAGTGCTAGGTGGAGCCTTCAGCAAGCAATTCTGGGTGTATTGAGATCAGATTGCACTCAACCAATCCATCAATCAACCAAGCAATAAGTCAATCAGTAGATTAAAGACGTGAGAGACCTCTCGGGTTCATGACCTGAGCTTCCAGTAATGCACATGTGCATCATAAAGACGCTGACTAAGAACGATGAAGTTTGCACAGTCATCAATTATCTGAATGTGTGCTACACATGCTACACTGAGCGTGACCTGATGCTGTACATGCTGTATAGAGCCTAACATGTATACAGATTCCATATTGTGGCATGAAACCTCTCTGAACTGATCTTGAGACAGCTGCCTATGCACAAGCTGCATGAGCTGCAACATGACAGACAGACACACGCACAGACACACGCACGCACGCACGCACGCACGCACGCACGCACGCACGCACGCACGCACGCACACACTGACTCTAACACTGACTCTCACCTTCTCTGTATGCTGCTTCTGGGGATGAAGTTTGGGGCAGCCTCTGCGATTGTGCCCCACAGTCCCACAGTATGAACAGACCTTGGGCTTGTCCATGAGAGACGCACTGACTTGGGACCGGCGAGTGGCGCTGTTCTTCCACAGGCCTTTCATGGACTCGGAAATGTTCCTGCAGTCATGCAGCAGATGGAAAAGACAGGCTTTGCATGCATAACAGGCGATGTGTGAGTGAAAACCTGGCCACCACCTGCTCTGTTTGTCAGTCAGGTGAAATTCATGTTCCATGCCTGCCACTTGAGGCGGAAGACAACACATCTGTCAGAAACACATCACAAGTTCTACTAATAGAGTTGGGAGCCACATTCTGTCGAGAACACACCAAGTTGCAGTACTGATCAGTACTGACCAATGTGGAAATGTCCATGACTTGGTTTTGGCTCACCTCCTGTGTTCGTCCGTCCATCTGCGGCCTTTCATAGCTGCTCGGATTTTTTCCCTGTCAGCTTCTGTTTGGGCCCTCCCCCCGCGCTTTGTACGGCCCCTGCCAAGTGTGGAATCTGAAGCTGTACCAGAAGGCTCGTTGGGGTCTGGGGGGGCCGGTGAAGGCTGAGATTGGGTGGCTGGGGGTGGGGTGGATAGGGTAGGGGGGGCCTCTGAGGGCTGAGCCCAGTTCTCGCCATGACAGGCTGAACAAGGGTGTAGCTCCTGCAAAGGTTTCAGGGTTTATATAGGGTCTTAGGGTTTGAATAGGGTTTTAGTAGACTGCTGTCTTGTTGAGCATGGCATTGCAAGATGTGTGTATGCAGTCAGGCTTGTGTTGTGCGCAGACACTAACAGGCTCGCAAGATGTGTATGCAGTCAGGCTTGTGTTGTGCGCAAAAACTGGAAGGCTCGCAAGATGTGTGTATGCGGTCAGATTTGTGTTGTGTGCGCAAATAGTGGAAGGTTCTATGGAAGGCTGTGAACAGGCATGCACAGCCTGGTGTCTTTGCATGCTTGGCTGATTTTGCATACTCATACCAACACAGGTGTATAGAGTGTACTGTCATGCACGGTACCATGCTGATGCATCTGCTCAATTGGCTTAGCATGGCTGGTACAAGTCAGACAAGAAAGAGCTTGCAGGGCGTACCTCTTCAACAATTTGAAAGCCTCGGCCACCACAGACCTGACATGTGTCTGAACCGATTTGGCGACTCCTAGCAGCCTTTCTCAGAGCATCAGGCTGCTTGGGTAAAGAGCTTTGCTGCTTTGCAACAGGTTGGCTTGCTGCTGTCTGGTCCTTAGCTGGCCTTTCTGCTTGGGGTTTGGGTTGCCTCCCTAGTTGTGGTTGAGAGGATGCTGGCTTGAAAGGTAGACCCCCTCTCTGACTGCTTCGTGGAACAGCTTTTCCACCTGCGCCTGAGGGAGTCCCTGCCCTAACACATAGCCGGCTCTGACGCTTCAGAAAGGGTTGCTGCCCTGGTAAAAGCCTGTGATCTCTCAGCAGATCGCTTCTTGTCACATTATGACCTGACTTCAAAATCTGGCTGTTGTGACCCTGTGATGGGTTGAGTAGCTGCACTGATGAGCTGCACTTGTCATGTGAACCCGGGAGTTGGTGCGTTGCCCAAGAACGCAGCACAGATTTGCACTTCGACCCCGAGTGAGATTTAGGCAAATCAGTGAGCGTTGTGCGGATTCGTTGCAGCCTAGTCGGTGTCTGGACTGATCTGCAGTAGTAGCAAGATGCTGCACGCCGCAAGCGCGAGGGGCGTACACAGTTTGACCCGTCACGAAGAAGCACCATACAGCACCTCCATCAAAATGTAGCCTGTCCAAGCCTGGCCAGCATATCAAAAGCACGTGAAGGCGTTAGAAGCGAAAGCGAGCATCAGTTGCAGCGCGAGCAACTGCAATGTTGTCTTGCGAGGCTGACTAGGGACCTGACCTATCCTTCATTAGTCACCCAGAAGCACCTAGGGCATCCTGCATGTGCCTTAGCCCTGGGCCCCCCGGGCTGGACAGTTTGACTTAATTCAGTTCAATTAAATGGGCAATGGCAGCATTACACACACGTATATACACAGTTCCTGGCAAAATTTAAGATTTATTGCACTAGGGCATGCTATCGCCTTTGCCAACAGGGAAAACAAACATCAGGGGACCTGCCTGCAAGACTTGGCTCAATCTGTAACAGTTGACAACTTAGAGCTCATTGATGCTTCACAGACACATCTACGTATAGCAAACGGCATTCGCATAACACACGTTGGTCTGCTGCTTTGATGGACTTGATGCCACCATCATGATGATGAGCACGTGCACCAAGTGTGGCAAAGCCTTAAGGGGCTTCTCAGCTGCAGCAACAGAAATGGAAGGCTTGCAAGGGCCCCGGCCGGGGGCAACATGTTGCACAACGATTGCTTGCAGCAGGTTGGCACTAGTGATAAGGCTGCGTAGTCCCCCATACGTCTTCCCCCTTTCAGTAAGTAAGTTACAAGTCTCTCACATGTCTGTTTGGATGTGACTCTGCTCCTGGTCCCCTGATTCTTCAATACCTATGGCATGCTGTTGCACTGTTTTTTTGCAAGCATTGTATACACCAATGTCCTATCAGACTTGTCTTTGTGCAAGCACAACCGCTTTGTACAAGCACAATGTGACCAACCACCTGACAAGAACAAAAAAAGGCAGAAAGGAAGTTTGCTCATGTATGTTCATCGCTCTTTCAGAAAATGTCGGCATAAAAGCCGCAAAAGCCTTTCAGTCACAGAAAGAGTATAGACAGACAACAAGATCTAGATCTAAAAAGTCAGATACTAAGACAACAAATGTGCTTCCTTAAAACATCAGCTGCTGACTGGCTCAACCTAACTGTGGCAAGCACCTACTGAGAAGTGTGCAACAACCTTGCCAGAAGCACAATGAAGCATCAAGGAATGGTGTTACCAATGTGTTGGGATAAGCTGCTGAGTACCAGTCAACTAAACCAGTCGACTCAGCAATGTACCCTATCACTTTTGTAACACTATTCCATGATGCTTCATCGTGATGGCATGGCAAGTATCCACTGGGTGATGCCCACTCATGTTGGCGCACATCATAGCAGATTTGGGGACCAGCCTCAGTCAGGCTGATATATTTGGGGACCAGCTTCAGTGAAATTGGGGACCAGGTGCAGTCAAGCTGGTGGACTTGGGGACCAACTTCAGTCATGACTGATCAGGGCAGCAGCAGAGTGTATCCTTGCGCCAAGCTGCAGTGGGCCAGCAGGAGACTGACTGGAGCTGGGCTGCTCCTGCAACAAGGCACCAGCTCAGCAACCATTGTGCATCTCAACTGTTGAGATGTCACCTCCTGCTACAATGCATGATCTGCAAGCAGTCAGCAATCGCAGCCCAGCTCAAGACAGGAAGGCTAACATACAGACCCTGCATGTTGTCACAGCCTTTGAGCGGACGTAGGCGTCAGCACAACGTCTCTGCTCTCAAGACTGTTAGTAAGCATGATGACTGTTATCTGTTGTGTTTCAAGCAATACAAACATGTGATTTGAAGCATTGCCTTTGGGACAAGAAAAAACAGATGCATATCATGCAAGCTGGCAGCACCTAATGCCAGCCATCAGCAGTAGTGCTGCCAGCTCTTGGCTTCCCACTAGTGGAGGGTCGGTGCCAATCCGGTGCCAGGACTGCTGAAGGCCTACGTACTTTTGTTGGCAGCCGTCAGCAGTCCTGGCATCAGATTGGCACCTGCCCTCACCTCAAATGCCAGCAGTGACAGAACAACTACATTACAAGCAAGCATGAACATCACCCAAGGAGATGACGGGGTAGAAGGTCAGGCATTGTGGACGCAGCTTACATCTGCTCAGCTTCATCATAAAGCTCCTGCATGTTTGAAGTGCAGAGGCGCTTGAAAGTCAGCGCCACAAAGCTTGTTGCAATTCATGGTCATCGTAATAGCCCATCTGTCACAAAGACAAATACCATGGCCATCACGGTGAGCATAACTGCTGAGCTGGCTGGCCTCCAGCAAATGGAGTATGGCCAGTAAGGACCCTCTCACCATGTGTGAGAAACACTTGCCAACAATTTCAGCTCACTGCAAGCCAGATTCAAAGTTAAATTTCACAAACATTGCGTTTGCATGCCTTGAACAGAGCTAGGGTGTTCCAGCTGCCCCCCCAGAGCCTGCCCCCGCAGAGCCTGACAACCTGCAAAGCCTTGGGACTATTTGTCACACCCATCAGCCATGCTTTAACATGCGGTGTTTGCAAGCGCAGAGCCATGCAGCTGGCTGGATGAGCATATAATTCAGACAAACTTGCATATGATCCAGACAAATTAGCATATGATTCAAACAGAAAGCAGCAGGCAGGCAGGCAGGCGGTGAGTGAGGGTGTGATGTGGAGAGGCTCACGGCATGACCAGCTGCATTGCAGCAATTGGCAGTGACTATCTCCAACAACAAGTGGTGGAGGTAGTCATCGCCAGCCGTTGCAATGCAGCTGGTCACGCTGTGAGCCTCTTCACATCATACCCTCGCTCACATGTGTACAGCCAGCCAGCCTGCCAGCCTGCCTGCCTGCTTGCTCACTGCTTTCTGTCTGGATCAGAAGAAATCAGAAGAAAAGCAGATGCAGATCATGCAAGCTGGCGTCACTGATCCAAAATTTGTAGCCGCCTATGTGTCATGCTTACTGCTATTTTGGTACAAGCTGCAGAGAACCTGCACACTTTGTGTGTCTTGCTTTGCTGCATCTTACCTGTGAGCTAGAGGGCTCCATGTCATACAAACAGCTAGCCTTTGGCAACAGCCCCCTGGACATGTATGGCATTACGTACCTGCAAAAAGCCACATGATTGCATATCACAATCATACATGAGTTGAGCGCTGAGCTGGCCTACACTTGCTTCAAATCAGATACGTGGACTTGTTGCTGCATTACAGGCATTTGGGCAGCAGCACATCCAAGCACAGAGCTCAGCACATTGTAGCAATAGACCACTTTTTGACCATCAGCCATAGCCACATGATAACCATGACAGCAGAAAACAAGCTGCATTCACTACGACATGGCAGCAGCTACAGCTGTAGCTGAGATGAATGCTAGGTTGATGAGCACACACAGAGCAATTGCAATGCTTAACGCTGTGCGGCTTCTGCCCATGGGAGACAAGCCAACAGCTTGGTAAAGGTGAATCTCCACCTGCAGAAATAATTATTGTTATAACAACCAGACCCATGCTGACTCAAGGCTAGAGCTGTGAGCATGGTATAGCACTATGGCAAGCACAATGTTGCTCTTCTGATTGCTGAGCAGTGTCATGCCGCTGTGACTGACATGGAGCATCAAGCACACACACGCACACACGCACACACACACACGCACGCACGCACGCACACACACATACACATGCATATGCTCTTGTACAGAAGAATTGATGCACAAGGGTCATGCATGTCCTCGCAGACTTGCAGCCTGCCAAGCTAAACAAGGCTCAGCATTGACATGCAACATGATCTGCATGACAAAGCCAGACGGTGAATGGCAAAATATTACAAGGCACGTCACTTGATGCACAATTTTCTTGTCTGATTTCAAACGTGTGAGCTGACCTACCATACTATGCTTGCAAGCGTCGCCTGCAGCACTAGTGCATGCATGCAGAAACGGCACCAGGGTTCCCTGCGTAGCCTTCTCTTGGTGACATTGCCTGTGATGCAGTCAGCCAGCGATCACATGCAATGTCAGTGAGAGGGGGGCAAGCAGGGAAACCCTGGTGCCAGCCATCAGCAGTAGTGCTGCCAACTCCGGCTTCCCACAATCATTGGCAGCCGTCAGCAATTCTGGTACCAGGTTGGCACTGGCCCTCACCTCAAATGCCTGCAGTGACAGAATAACTCCATCTCAAGCAAGTGTGAACATAACCCAAAGGACATGACCGAGTAGAAGGTCATCCATTGTGGACGCATCTTACGTCTGCTCAACTTCAGCATGAAGCTCCTGCATGTTTGATCTGCAGAGGCTTCTGACACTCAGCACCACAAAGCTTGATGCAGTTCATGCTTGCTTTAACAGCTGTGGCAACTGCTACTTGTCAAAGTTTCAGCTTACTACAAGCACCAGATTCAAAATCGAGTTTCACAAACAATGCGTATGCACGCCTTGCAAACACAAGGTTGAGAGGGTCCTTGCCTGCCATACTCCGTTTAATGGAGGCCAGCCAGCTTAGCAGTCACACAGCTGCCACCTTGACGTTACCAAAGGCACTTGCCAACAGTTTCAGCTCATTGCAGGCACCGAGTTCAAACTTAAGTTGCACACCCATGTCTACACGCCTTACACAAAGCTAGGGTGTTCCAGCTGGGCCCCCCTCCAAAAAGCCTGCCCCCCAAGAGCCTGATGATCAGCAAAGCCATGGGACTGTTTATCACACCCATCAGCCATGCTTTCACATGCAGCTTTTGCAAGCGCAGAGCCATGTAGCCGGACAAATGAGCATATGCTGCAGGTAAATTAGCATATTATGCAGACAAATTAGCATATGATTCAGACAAATTGGCATATGATCCTGATGACAGAAAGCAGCAGGCAGGCAGGCAGACGCTGAGTGAGGATGTGATGTGGAGAGGCTCAAGGCGTGACCAGCCCAGCTCTATTGCGGCGATTGGCAATACTGCTCAGTGTAGCAAGTTGGTAGGCTCATCAGCAGAGGTGGAGCTCAAGCTTCTGGAGCTGTTAGTGGAGGTATTTACTAGTAGCTACCTCTACCAATAACTCCAGAAGCTTGAGGTCCACCTCTGCTGATAAGCCTACCAACATGCTACACCCGACGTAGCACAGCTTGCTGAGCAAGCACTGTGCTGCCTGCCTATCCTGCTGGCCTCCACCACACCTAGCCACCCTCTCCTATGAATGAGCAGAGCAACTTGAACGCCACTTAGTGCAGCGCAGACCACCAACAAACTCTCCCTCGTCAAAACCTTTCAATCACAAAACAATCATAGACAGACAACAAGAACTCAAAGGTCAGATACTAAGACAACAAGCCTCCTTGAAAAATCAGCTGCTGACTTGTGCTGACTGGCTCAACTCAACATTTGCAAGCATCTACTGACGTATGCATAGCAACCATGCTAGACATCATACCGCAATGAAGCATCAGGGAAAGGTGTTACAAATGTACTTATATTAGGATAAGCTGTTGACTAAACTAGTCAACTCAGCAGCATATCCCACGATGTTTGTACTGACCTGATGTTTCATTGTGACGTCATGGCAAGTATCCACTGAGTGATGCCCACTACTTTTCGCAGACATCATAGCAGATAACCAATCAATGAGTGGTGTTCCGCTATGATATCCTCAAAATCTAGTGGGCATCACTCAGTGGATATTCGCCATGATTCAGCAGCTTATCCCATTATGATAATGCACACATGAATGCACATGAATGAATATTTGCAACACCATTACCCGCTGCTTCATTGGCTATGGTGTATGGTGTCTGCCAAGGTTGCTGCGCACCTCTCAGTAGGACGTGGATGAATAAGAAGCTGCTGGCAAAGGCTGGTGGATTTGGGGACCAGCCTCAGCCATTTTGGAGGGCCAGCTTCAGTGGACCTGGGGACCAGATTCAGTCAGGCTGGTGGATTTGGCAACCATGCTCAGTCAGGGCAGCAGCAGACTGTGCCTGCGCCAAGCTGCAATGGGGCAGCAAGAGACTGACTGGAGCTGGGCTGCTCCTGCAACAAGCCTTGAAGGCACTCACTCAGCCACCATTGTGCATCTGAGCGTCTTGCTACAATGCATGATCTGCAAGGAGTCAACATTCTCAGCCCAGCTCAAGACAAGAAAGCTAACAAACAGACCATGCATGCTGTCACGGCCTTCGAGCAGCTATAACTCAAAGCTTATCAACTCGGCGTTTGTACTCTCAGGACTGTCAGTGCATGATGACTGCCATCTTCTGTGTTCCAAGCCTTGCACACATGTGATTTGAAATATTGCCTTTGAGACAGGCAGATGCAGATCATGCAAGCTGGCGCCATCACTGCTCCAAAAATTCTAGCCATCATGCACAGCTGAACTGCATCGCAAGACAACAAGAACTAAAAAGTTGGATACTAACACAGCAAGCTGCCTTGAAATTACTGTGGCTAGCATATACTGAAAATTGCGCAGCAAACTTGCTAGACATCATACCACATTGAGGCATAAGGAAAGGTGTTACAAACATGATGGGATAAGCTGCTGAGTAAAACAGTCGACCCAGCAGCATATCCCCTGACGTTTTGTACCACCATCCCCTGATGCGTCATTGTGACGACATGCTGACTATCCACTGAGTGATGCCCACTAGTGTTGGTGGTCATCATAGCAGATGACCAATCAGTGGGTGGTGTGTCGCTATGCTGTCTTGCAAATCTAATTGACATCACTCAGCAAACACTCGCCATGACTCAACAGGTTATCCCATCACATTTGCAAACCATTACCTGATGCTTCATTGGTTACGATGTCTGGTGAGATTGCTGCGTACTTCTCAGTAAGAAAAAGGAAGTTCAGATAAGAAGCTGCTGGCACGGGCTGGTGGATCTTGGGACCAGCCTCAGTCACGCTGGTACCGGTATATTTCGGGACCAGCTTCAGGGGATTCAGGGACCAGGTTCAGTCAGGGCAGCAGCAGAGTGTCTCTGCGTGAGACTGCAGTGAGGCAGCAAGAGACTGACTGGAGCTGGGCTGCTCCTGCAACAAGGCACCAACTCAGCAACTATTGTGCAAATGAACGTCCTGCTACAATGCATGATCTACAAGCAATCAGCATTCCGAGCCCAGCTGAAGACAAGAAAGCTAGTTGACATACAGACCCTGCATGCTGTCACAGCCTTTGAGCGGCTGCAAGCTTGTCAACGCCATGTCTATGCTCTCAGGATTGTCAGTAAGCATGATGACTGTCATCTGCTGTGTGTCACGCCTCACACATAAGTGATTTGAAGCATTGCCCTTGAGACAAGAAAAGCAGATGCAGATCATGCAGGATGTCATCACTGCTCCAAACACTGTAGCCCGGGTAGCATGCAATATCATGCATACGCTGCATAGAGAACCTGCATGCTTTGTGTGTCTTGCTTTGCTGCATGTAACTTGTGCGCTGGAAGGTTCCAGTTCATACAAACAGCTAGCCTTTAGCGTGTTATCATCAGACATAAGTTGAGCGCTGAGCTAACATTCATTTCAGATTAGATGCTTGGTCTTGCTGCTGCTTTACAGACATTCGAGCAGCAGCACATCCAAGCACAGAGCACAGAGTTGCACACAGTTTGGCGCACTGGAGTTACAGACCACTTTTTGAACATCAGTCACAGCCACATCATAACCATGACAGCAGAGAACAAGCTGCATTCACCATGACATGGCAGCAGCTGTAGCAGAGATGAATGCTAGTGATAGTTGGATGAGCACACACAGAGCAATGCTTACCGCTCTGTTCATGGGAGACAAGCCAGTTGGAAAAGTGTTGCAAAAGAGTTGAAGAGGTGGACCTCTGCCTGCAAAAATAACAACCAGATCCATGTTGACTCAAGGCCAGAGCTGTCAATATGCCATAGTAGTGTGGCAAGCACCATGCTGCTCTGGTGATTGCCATACAGTGTCATGCGCAAGGGCTTCCGATGTGGCTGACATGGAGCATCAAGCACACACAAATCCACATGCTCTTGTTCAGAACTCTAACCAAAATTGTGTGCAATTCAGATGCACAAGGGTCATGCATGTGCATGTATACATACGTAGACTTGCAGCTTGTCAAGCCAAATAAGGCTAGGCATTAACAGGGGACATGAACCGCATGACAAAACCAGACAGTGGATAGCTAAACAGTCCAAGGCACATCACTCGATGCACACAATCTTCTTGTCAGGTTCCAGAAGTGTAAGCTCACTCAACATGCTCTGCTTACAGGCATCCTGGAGCATTACCGCATGCCGGGGGAAGGGCAAAAGGGTTTCCCTGCTTGCCTCCCTCTTGGTCAGATTGCCTGTGTTGGCTGGCAAAGCCATCAGCAGTACTGCTGCCAGCTCAAAATTCCTACTTTTGCTGGCAGCCGTCAGCAATCCTGACACCAGATTGGCACCGGCCACCGCCTCGAATGCCTGCAGTGACAGAATACTCCCTTACAAGCAGTCGTGAACATAATCCAAAGGACATGACTGGCTGGAACGTCAAGCATTGTGGACGCATCTTATGTTTGCTCAGCTTCAGCACAAAGCTCCTGCATGTGTGATCCACAGAGGTTCTGACAATCAGCGTCACAAAGTTTGCTGCATTTCATGCTCGCTGTAATAGTCGCGGCATCTGTTGTAAAGCTCTTGACCAAGGTAGCAGCTATGTGAGAGCTATGTGACTGCCACCTTGATTGAGTGCTTTATAGCAGATGCCAAGGCTGTTACAGTGAGCACAACGGCTAGCCTCCATCATAAGGAGTATGGCAGGCAAGGACCCTTTCAATGTTGTTGGTGCAAGGTGTGCAAACGCAATGTGAGTAAAACTCAAACACTGCTTGAATCGGGTGCCTGCAATGAGCTGAAACTGTTGCCAAAAAACTCATGCACATGGTAACACGTTATCGGTCAACATGTTACCATGTGCATGAGCTTTTTGCCATCAGTTTCAGCTCACTGCAGGCACCAGATTCAAACATTGTTTGGGCTTCAGACACATTGCGTTTGCACGCCTTACACAAAAATCTTGAGAGGGCCCTTGCCTGCCTTACTCCCGTTTGATGTCAGACATTGACGTGGGGCAAAAGATACTTGCCAACAATTTCAGCTCACAGCCGGCAGCAGATGTGACATTGAGCTACACAAACGATGCATTTGCATGCCTTGAAACACAAACAAAGCTAGGGTATTCCAGTTGCCAAGAGGCTGACAACCCGTAAAGCCTTGGGACTGTTTATCACACCCATGAGCCATGCTAGCGCATTCAGCCTTTGTAAGTACTAAGCCATGCAGCCAGACAGATCAGCATATGATCCAGACATAATAGCATATGATCCAGACAAATTAGCATATGATCCAGACAGAAAGCAGCAGGCAGGCGGTGAGTGAGGATGTGATGCAGAGAGGCTCACGGCATGACCAGCTGTGTTGTAGTGATTGGCAGTGACTACCTCCACCAACAGCTCCAGAAGCTTGAGGTCCACCCCTGCTGATGAGCCTACCAACTGTTGCATGCCACACCGAGCGTAGCACTGCTGAGCAAATAGTTGGTGAGCAGGACAGCAGGACAGGTCAGCAACAGGACAGGACAGCAGGACCAGCATAACAGGCAGGCAGCTCAGGATTTACATTGCACAGTCCTGTGCTGCCTGCCTGTCCTGCTGGCCCTCACCACACCTGACCACCCTCACCTAAAATTGAGTAGACTACAGCAGTTTGAAAGTCGCTTTGTGCCACACCACAGACAGAACTAGTATCAGTCATGGCATCACACTCTCGCTCTGAAACTCTACTGTGAAAAAGCCTTGGCTACAAGGCAAACAGGCTCGTGACAACAGCAGAGGCTGCATGTGTCCATGTTCCACTCTATCACATCTAGACATCAAGTTTGCATGGTCTTGACTTGGTACATGCTTGAGTGCACCTCATATGTCAACTATTCATGTCAAAAGCATGCAAAGACATGAAGGCACAAGAAGCTGCAATGCTGTGCCAATTATCAGCTGGCATGAACTTTCAAACGTGTGCACAGGCAACACCAGGAGCATGAGAGGCCCAACTCATCAGTCAAGGGATGATGGCGCTGACAGAGCCCAGAGCTGGAGCGCTCTTGAAGCTAGGCTCACAACTGACCCTGGACAAAGATTGTGCCATCATAGCCAGCAGGTGGCTCTGATATAGCAAGCGAGCTGCCTGCTACAACAATTGAGCTGCTCAAGTGTTGAAGAACACAGCTCCCGTGCTGTATCAGAGCCATAAAGTTTGGCATATTCCGGCAGATGAAGTGGCATCTACTCAGGCTGTGTCAGCAAACTTTATGGCCAGAACGGATACCACTGCATCTACAGGAATATGCCAAACAAGAAGCTGAGGAGTACTCGAACTACTGAACTAGTTCAAATTGTGATGACAGACCAGATCTTAGGAAGTTGCAAGAAGCGCTGGTTGTGCATGTGTCCTCCATATTGAAGTTTATGGGTTTTGCACCATACACTTCAGCGGCAATCCATTCACATGTGGTGGACAAGTATACTGCACAACAGCTGAACTTTGAATGCTTTTAGTCAAACTGTTAATAATAATAACAATAATATTCACGGTTTCCAGCTCATGATGAGCTAGGTACGTGCTTAACAAGTCTTGTATCTCCAAAGATGTCTGTCTTGCGCATCTCTATAGGGTCTACCAATTTGACAGCCTGTCAGGTTTTAGTCAAACTGTTCAATGTGATGAATGCGCGA
>JAABUP010006282.1_pt1 | contig 17091 bp, 32 predicted proteins | sample 5559201 | NCBI WGS metagenome assembly JAABUP01 (sample SAMN10711887, study PRJNA513373) | rock metagenome | isolation source: Antarctica rocks | place: Antarctica
TGAGTTGCTGTGATGCCTGGGGATAGTAGCATACCTGGAAGCCAGCCAGGTGTTGACATATGGCATGTACCCCAGGTTACGCGAGTCCACAAAGACCATTCCACAACGGGACACTGTGGCTGGAGAAGCATATTGTAGGTCACCCACCTGAACAGCACTCACGAGGAGTAATGCTAGCAGTGAAATGTGACATAGGCAATGTTTGTGTGCAGTAGTAGCTCAGGTAGAACACGCACACAGAATACTGATAATATCACCAAAGAGGTGGATTTGAGACACTGTTTCCATGCTGGACAAGTTGTTGATTTGTTGATGCGAGAAAAGTTTACAGTATTACCTCAAAGAGCAGACGACAGTGCGCCTGCAGGCGAATGCGCTCTCCATTGGGCAGTGTCAGCAGGCGATTGTCATCCATGACACTGTTCATATTCTCCACCCACACAGCATCCACATCACCATCAAACACCAAATACTTGGCCTCATCCTGCAGTTTGCAACAATAGACTTGTGCATTCCCATATGTGCTTGGTGACATTGCCGTTGTGAGTCATATTGGGGCCACTAGAGGCAGTTGGCTGCAGGGACAGCAGCTTGTGGCAAACAGAGCCAGATCGGTGGCAAGACAGCTCTGCCTCATGAAGAACATCACCATGGAACTGAGCATACCAAGTGGCAAACACGGTTAAGACAGTGACATGCAATGCACTTGGCATCACAACAGCACGCGTTGAGTGGGCGCACCTTGCCAGCTGGCAGTGGCTTGTTGATCTCTCGAAAAATGTTGGACAGCAGGCCATCTGTCCAGTCCCTGGTGTCTGTGTCCAGGACTCCATACAGCTCTGCTACGCTCAGTGCCTGCATGCACCTTACGCTTCCTGTCAGCCCTGCTGGCCATGATTTCAAGCTACTCTGGCAAAGGTCTGGTAGCTTATGCTGCAGCCCCATGCTCAGGACCCAAGGGCTTGCTTGCAACAGAGAACTGCAGATTTCAGCTGCATGGCTACTGCAGCTGAGACTATGGGTTCACCTTTGGGTTGAGGACATTCATGGTGGTGCGCTTGCCCATCTTGGTCTGTGAGCGAGCCAAAGTCTGCAGGATGACAGACTTGCCGCCTCCTGTCTGACCCACCACCATGACAGTGTGCCGTGTCATCAACACCTGTGACGCAGAAGCTGCCAGTGTGAATGCTGACTCCAGTCATGACCTTGCACTCGGCTTCTGACACGATCAGTTCAGCTTGACCTGATATGCCGCAGTTGCATGCATTTTTCTGCTGTGCTGTACCACCGGTGTAAACCAGCAAAGCTCGTACATCCAGGCTGATGCAGTTTGATGTGATGCAAACAGGAGGCGCGAGACGACTCACTTCGTACAGTTGTATGACCTTGTCCACCTGCTGGCCAGGGTCGATGAGGACCTGGTAGCCCTGCTCTGCCAAGTCAGCTTCCACCACGTCATTCAGCTGAGGGTAGCGCACCCTTGGGCAGTCCATGCCTACATGTCAGAAGGAACAGGCTCAGCAGGAGTGAAGAACAGGACAAGTGGGCAGACAGCCCAGCCACAGCAGTGCTTTGATGGTGCAGCCCAAGCTCTTGCAAGTAGCTTGCTGGACATCAGACCCGATCCACACAAAACAGGCAGAAAGCTACAGGTGTAGACCAGACTGGCAAGCTCTGCATGGTGATTTAGTTTTCCTGTTACACATGCTGTCCACCATGCCACGCAGTGCCCTATCCTGCTGATGCAACACAAGTAAGCTGCTTGTAGGAGGCCATGCCTGGGAAGAGGTCATTGATGAGGCCTAGGAATAGGGGCACATCATCATACACAAACTTGGGCAGGTTCATGTCGCGCAGGGCGCGCATGAGCACCAGTGCCTCGCTCATGTCTGGGGAGCTGCGCTTGAGGCTGCCGGCCATGACCAGCACAGACTTGAGGGCGCGCAAGCCAAAGTCATAATGGTGCTGTGAGCTGAGTTGCTCTTTAGACAGCTTGTACAGCACTGTCATCTTCTTTGCCAACACCTGCAGGTGGTTTCAAGGATCAGGCACCAATGCAGCATGATACATTGCAGTGAATGACCTGATGTACCAATCCAAGGGGTCAATGTGGTGTGGTGTCCAACAGCTATGAGATAGTTGTCGGACTTCACATGCAGGCCTTACGCGCAGAGGCTTAATGCTAATCGTCATAGAATGACAGGAACAGGCTTGGCATGTGAGAGTGTGCCAAGCATGTACCTTGGCGGTGTCAAAGCCCTCTGAGAAGAGCATGATTTCACAGATCTGCTCCAGGTCAGGCACCACCATGGTGACAGGTCTGAAGAGGGCCTTCAGGTTGTCAGGCAGCTCAGTTCGGCCAGCATAACCAGGATTCATGGTGATGAAAATACCGCTGCGCTCATCCAGGGCTATCTCCTTGCCTGCATCAACATCAGCAGTATGTTCAAGTGACATCTGCCTGATATCATGCTGAGATTGGTGTATCAAGTCAACTTGCTCTAGATACAGGTGCAAGTCAGCAGCCTGAATGTTGAAAAAGTGGCAAGTTGTCTGTGGCTTGCATGACATGCACATCTGAACATCATGGGGGGTCATCGTCTTTTGCAGACTACAGCAGGCACTGCTTACCCTCAAATGGGAACCTGGTAAGACCATTCTTGAGAGCTTCCTGAATCTGCCTGATCTGGCTGGACACCACGCTTAGCACCTCTGCCTCAATTCTGTTGAACTCGTCAAAGCAGCCCCAAGCTCCACACTGCACCAAGCCTGAGAAGATGCTGCCCATGGCTTTAAAGTCCAGACCCTCGCCTGAAGCACAATGCATTGTCAGGCCATGCAAACTAGTGGCGTACTTTAGTCTGTTACATGGGAAGGTGTAGTCCAGAGCCTAACCTGAAGCACAAGTCACTGTCAGGCCATTTACACCACTAAAAACATGTTTTAAGTGGCTGAAGCATGACCTTTGTCTTCTTCGAAACGTAATCCCCTAGCTAAAGCATTGGTAATTTCTTCCTCTTTCTCAGCCTGTTGCGCGGGAAAGTGTAGTCAGGCTCTGTACCTGCTGCTCAGTGCAACCCTCACAACTGCCAAAGTCAAGTGGAAATCTCACCGCAGTTGAAGACGACACATAGTAGAGCCATTGACTTTGCCAGGTCCTTGGTGGTCTCAGTCTTGCCTGTGCCAGCTGGGCCAGCAGGAGCGCCACCCAGACGATATGTCAATGCAGTGGTCAAGGTCATGTAGCACCTGCATGTCACTTCAGCATTTGCATGTGGTCACCTGGGTGCCATGCATTCAACATGGGCTTGACTTAAGCTGCTAGGCATACCTGTCTGTCAGAGCTGTGATGACCAAGCGCCCATTCAGTCCCATGAACTCAAAGCCGTACCGAAACAGGCCTGCAGTGCATATCATTATTAGGGTTGGGCACGTAGGCATATCATACATTGGCAGGAGCAAGCCACACATTCACACTGACACAACGTCCACACATGACGCTGTTTGCATTTTATTTGATGGGTGTGGCAATGCTTTTGCATCAAAGTCCTGCTGCACATGTTTATGTGACTTACCTGTGCATTGACGGATCATCAGGTCATCAGCAGTACGGTCCCAATAGTAGCGCAGCTGAGACTCCCAGGCAAACTCACGCGCATCCATGACTGAGTCCCTGACGAAGGTCTCAATGATGTCTCGTGCATGCACATCAGTGATGATGAGGGTGTTGACCTTCTTGCGTGCCTCTCCACCCAAGTCACGCCTGACCATGCTGGTCAAGTCAGCAAGCTGCCCTGTCAGCTTACTGCTCAACTCCTGCAGACGGGCATACCAATGAGCAAAAGCGCTTGATGAGTTGCAAATGAGGTCATAGGCTAGCCACAACTGCAACACCAATCAGGAGTGTATGCTCAAAAACTTTGCACAAGAACAGCGAGTTTGTGTACTTGGGTCCCCTAGCCAGCGCATGCCATGAACAGTAAAAACACCGCTCAAATCAATACATGCTCAAATTGGCACAGATACAAGAGCTTGGGTGCCTCAGTGTCGACAGCTGAAGGAGTGTATGTGTACCTTCATGGCATATTTATTGCCGTCCCTGACCCTTCGGAAGACATCTTCAGTCTCCCATGTCCACCAGATGGCGCTACCAGACAGGGTGACCATGCCCAGGCACTTCTCAATCCATTTGCTCCTGGGCATCTGAGCATACATGTACACCCCTTCCTTTGTTGTCCTGCATTTGTAACCAAGGTGTTGGTGGCGCTGGTGGTTGCAACCATCTGTGCTGCAATTTTTTCGGTCTTGTGCCGACAACAGGCACTACTCTATTTGCTGCTGCACACACAGCAAGATGATAGCCACAAACGCATGCAGGCAGAATGGCCCTATGCTGCGTGCATCACTCAGTCAGAAGCATGAGCATGCCAGACCTGTGCAGGGTGCTCCTCATCTCTTTCTCTACTGCAGACATCCAGACTTCAACTGCACCATCAATCACCACAGGCGTGCCAAAGTCAAAAGCCTCTCCCTGCAAAACACACACAACCGAATGGTCAGTTCTTTGTGCTTGCAATGGCATACTCAATCTTGAAGACAATACATGCCCCTCAGTGAGCAGGACATCTGCCGAGAAATTCATGCGGCACAGGCCTGTCCACAATACACAATGGCAGAGCATCATGATACAACATACAAGCTAAGGAGGCATGCTAGCAGACTTGTCTGACCTCTGATGATGTCATGCCAGTGACAGCTTTGTTGCCTCTATTGAAGGTGAGACTAGCGCAATTGTCAAACAGCTTCAGCATGTGCTCCTGGATGCTAGTTGGATCAGCTGTGCCTAGCACGCTCAGCAGCTCGTCATCTGAAATAAAGAAGAACCTGCATGAAGTCAGCTATGTTGACACTATGCAGGAAAGTACATGCCAAAACGAAGAGGCTAAGACATGCGTCTAGATATCAATCACATGCAAGCAGTATACAGCTAATGCTGCTTGAGCTGTACACCTCACACCTTTATGCCTGAATGTTTACCCAGGGAAGGCACGTCGCCATGTAAGACATGAGTGCAGATAGATGGTTGGCATGGATTGCACACCTGGGAAAGGCACATCGCTTGGTGTCCAAATACTCAGACAGACTCTTCTGGCAAGTCTCCAGCTGCTCACTCAGCATGCGCAGGGTGTCTAGCCTGCCCTCCACACTGCAAGCTTCCAGCACATTGGGGTTCTTAGCTGTGTCCTGCATGATCTTCTTCCAGGACTTGTCTATGCCATCAAATCGCTTGGCTTCCTGCATTAGCACTGACCTGGCTTGGTTCCTTTGTTTATAAATTTGAATGTCATCTAAGCATACGCAGTGACACATCAACAACAGTGCTTGTGGCAACATTTCAGCACACTGTGCTCCACTGGACTGTGATGTCAGAGTGATGAGGCATAGGCTGCATGTGTATCAAGACAAGTGAGCATCGACAGATGCAGCATGTGGATGTTGAAATGCAGCTCACAGGCTCTCATTGTCGCTCTGTGTGCACTATCACCTGAGGCAGTTGATGGCGGATATCATCAGAGTCCATGAAGATAGACTCCAAGTACATCCACTTGCGTTGCACCAGCATCCAGATCTCAATGCACTCGCTGACCAAGCTGAGGCGCTGCTCCCACTTGCGCACCTCCTCTGCAAAAGGCCGCACAAAGCGGCTGGCCATCATGGACTGCAGGTTCAGGCCCATGTCTTCCAGCAGAAGTGTCACCTCCTCTGTGCCTGCAGCAGGTGAGGCATGCATCATTCAGACTTGTTGTGAAAGCAACAGTGGGGATCTGGCTGATGGCATTTTTTACACCTGGCCATAACCAGAGTTGGCAGTTCAAGCAAAGGTAGTCAGGAATAGCAGCGTGTGCTACACCTTGTAATTCCTCAAACTGTAGGCAAATGCAGCTGTTGATGCCAAGAGATATGAGCAGAGCAGAGCGTTGCAATGCATGGGGTCCTGTGTGCAGTGAGCTTACTCTTTAAGATCCAGCCGCGGTCATCCAGGCCGCCCTTGGTGTACTTGAACAAGTCAAACTGCTGCTCCTTCCAGACATCAGCCAGTTTCTTGAGCTCAGTCTCAATGGTCAGCTCTTTGATGGCCGCATTGGTGATTTCTGAGATGTCTGGGCCATACTGGTGCAGTCGCATGGCAAACATGTTGCCCAGTGTAAATGTCTTGGGGTCCATGTCAAACTTCTGGCCTGCAGCACACAGTCACTGTCAGCACAATAGAGGACTGCTGCAATTGGCGCAGTGCTGAACTTGGACGCAACATCATTTACCATGTTGCAATATATGGTGCATGAAAGCATGCAGGTTACCATGTTACAATGTATGGTGCATGTAAGCATGCCGGTTCATGCGCACGCTCACTCAAAAGCTGTCAGCTGCCGCCTCTACCGCTTCCGCAATCTGGCATTGCGGCAGTCTGACAGCTGTTGACAGCACAGCAGCTCACAGCACAGGAATGGTGCACACCTGTGACGGCCATCAGCTGATCCCAATGCCGCTTGCGCAGTGCATCATTCTTCAGGTCACGCATGAGAGGCAATGAGTTCTTGAAGCCCTGGATCTCCTTCTCCACAGCCTCATAGACTGGCAGCATCTTCAAGGTTGTCAGGGCGCGCAACTTCTTAGCCACCTCATCTGTGCCAGTCACCATCCGAGTGATGTCCAGGTCAGCCCAAAGCTGTTGTGAATACTGACGCACGTTGTCAGCGTGCTCTGCGTACACTCCGTAGACCTGCCCTAAACGTTTCAATTCAGCCTCAGCCTGCACAGCAGCCAAGAAATGCTGGTCAGACTGCAGTCATTGCACTCAGACTGCAATCATTGCAACCATTATGGAGCAGCACAGGCAAGAATGTACAGTGCTGCAGACCTTGCAGACATGCCGACATGCGTCAAGCAGCCTGGCATCACATACCTGGATCAGGTCTGGGTAGCTGGTGATGTCCATGCCAAAGAGCTTCTCAGCTAAAACCAGCTGCTCCCTCTGCTGACTGATAGCCACTGCCTCTTCCTGCATGCATCCAGCAGACTCAGGTAACATGTCATCAGCAGAATGGTACAATTCACCAATGCACAAGGAAACAGTAAGCAAGCTTTACAAGCAGCCGAAGCAGCAATCAGAGAGATGCTCGCAAGGGAGACACAAAGATGACAAGCAGCTTGTAGGCAGCTGCATGTGCAATCAGAAGCCACAAAGCTGCTGTAAGCACCTGGAACTTCTTAAGCAGCTCTAAGCCCTTGGCTAGGTCTGTGTTGGGCAGGCCAGGTCCTGTGGTCTTCAGGCGCTGCAGGAACTCTGATGCCACTCCCTGGAACTCTGTGACCTGCATCAGACCAGCATCTGTGTAAGAGAGGGTCATGATGTGCGGCACATGCTGTAAGCCAAGAAGGTTTCTGTACATGGACTGGAAGGCAAGCATTGTAGAAATGCCTGATCTGACTGCTACACAGTTGGAAGGCAAGCATTGTAAGAGTGCCGGAAAAGTGCCTGATCTGACTGCCATACAGAATGGAGGAGCATTAGGACGGCAAGCGTTGTTAAAGTGCCTGATCTGACTGCCATACAGAGAGGAAGAGCAGTGACCTGTTGACGGGTGGTGATTGAGAAGGCTGTCTTTGTCTCAGACAGGTCAAAGTCCACCAGGCCAGCTTGGTCCACAAGGTCAGCCCATGCAGGGCGGATGCCGCATGCATCTGTGTACTCTGTCTCCAGAACAGCCCGGCTTTCAGCAGGGGCATACAGCACTCGTGTCCTGAGATTAAGATACCGGGAAGGTTCAGCTAGAATTGCCACAAGTGAATGGACATCAAGATGCACTGCTCACTGATTGACCCTGGCTGCATGCTTTATCTGTGGCAGCTAAGTTCGCGCAGCTTGCCAGACCAGACTCCTGGTCTGCCTCAGCTACCACCGCAGCAAAGGTCAAGGGCATGAGCACAATACCACAGCAAATGGGAGCAATGTTTGTGCCATCAGCACAATTGCACATCAACTAGGAGCAGCAGCTGTGGCATCAGCGCAACGAGACAGCTCATGGGAGCAGCAATTGTGGCATCAGCACATTAACACAGCAAATGATTTGCTGATGTGGTAGACAGGAGTATACTGTAAGGGGAGTTAGTGAATGTACCTGAAACGCTCCTCAAGGTCCACGTAGCGCAGCTCCATGTTCATGCTGGTGCTTCTGATGGTGTTGATGGTGTTCAGCACCTGCTTGAGCTCCTCCAGGGTGACCGGAGTCTTATGCAGCTCCTCCTCCAGACTCTTCAGCTGCTCTCTCAACTTCTGTAATACCATTTTCATGTCATGAACCATGCACGTATCTACTAATACAGCATGACTGCAGAAAGTGGACTGTGCTATAATTGGGTATCAGGAATTACAGCCTCAGATTGAGCTCTATAAAGGATATACAAGCACATCGAAAGTTGGATCAGGATGCGTCAGCATGAGCTTGAGTGGCCGGCATGATGCTGCGGCAGCTGCCAAGCAGAGTGTGGACAGAGAGTCAACAGAGCATTGAGGGTGGGTCACACAACACAGATCGCTTCAAGAAGCTCTTACTTCCAGAGCTTGAGTGTCGAGCTCACGCATGCACTGGCTAAGAGCCTGCACCCAGCCTAGTGCTTCGTCCCTCACAGAGGCCGCCAGGGACTGACAGTTGATGTGCACAAACTCCAAGTCAAAGTTGGTAGACTGCAGCACAGACCACAACAGGTTTGACAGGGACCTTCAGGACTCATACAGCTGGTGCATATGCCGTTGAGACTCAGTCAGGGATGCACAGTGGGTGCTCTTGACAAACAGGAGGATGTGTGGTCTGGCAGGAGACATGCTCAATTGCAGTGTGTGGACCCGCAGTGCACATCCATACATGTTCAATATTTCCTTCAGGCGTGCCATTGTGCATGCACTTCGACTTGCCTGGCGCCACACATCGTCTGCCAGCTTGGCGTATTTTGCCAGCTTTTCCTCAAAATCTGCGTTTGTGGGATGCTTCATCTTGAACTTGTCCATCACACTGGCCTTCTCTGTTTTCCACAGGGCTTGATGCCGCTTCCAGCTATCAACATACCTGTGCCGTCCAAGCTTATTGGGACATGAAATGCTTGTATTGTACAAATGAGCAAACAGGCATGAGCTGATAAGACAAAACATTCACCACTTAGGCAAGTCGTGCGCATACGCCAATGAATGCTCAGCTTAGATGACACAGCACAGATGGTCTTGTCATGGCGCTTTGAGCTTCATGCAGCCCCAGCAAGTGCTTTGCATATGATTGGCTCCAGCATGAATACTGGCAGCATATGCTATTGGCAGCATAGATACAAGAAGCAGCTGACCTTGTGATTCCAAAGATGACCTTCTGTGTTGATTGTGTGAGGTTCAGCATAGTCTTCACAATCTGAGGGTTCTGCGAGACATCGGTAAAGAATGTATGTACAAAGGGCTCATCATCCTCAGAGGCTCCTCGGACCTCTGGGGTCTCAATGCACGTGCCACTCATCCAGCGCACAAAGGGTTTGCTGCTCTCCACTTGGTTGCGTGCCAGGCGACCCAAGACCTTCTTGAGATCATTCACACTGGGCTGAACTACTATTTCAGGACTGTTCAGATACATGGTGACCTGCATACAAGAAAAGCATGAGCAGCCATCAAGCACAAGCTAACACTCTGACAGACATGCAAAAGTCGCCCATGCTACAGCCAGGCACAACATGTCAGTGGCATGTCATGCCAGACGCATAGTCACAAGTCAGCAACAGGCTTCACCACAAGTGTGCTGTATATTGGCAGTGTTGCCTCACCATATCAGCATTTGCCACTCATTTTGCTGAAGCACTGCAGAAAGTGTTTACCTTGAAGAGAGGGGGGCGAGCTTGCAGACCAGCAGCTGCAGCCTTCTTGGCGCTGCGAGCATGTAGCATTGTGACAAGAGTTCGCATGGCATTCAAGACCATGGTGTTTAAGGCGGTGAAGATGCTGCGCTCCCAGTAGGCATAGTAGCCAGCAAGCTGTGGAGCTTTGCCATTGTTGGTGCCACTGACTGCCTCCTCAATCTTACGCAGCAGTCCCCCTACAGTCTTGTATTTCTTGACAAGATCCTCGATTGCCTGCAGACAGTGCAGTGCCTGAGTCTCACTGAGGCTTAGTCTTGCCACAGCTGCCGGCGTGACTAATGCAAAGGCCCTGCCTATGATCAGGCAGGCATGCAGTGAATGCACTCAGTCCAGCACCACAGAATGCACAGAGTCCAGAAAACTGACTTGCAAATCAGTCAGGACTACTCCATATGACAATAGCAAGCATCCATCCATCAGAAACTGCCGTGATTGCAGGGTCTGTTGATGACAATTGAAGCTGCCTGCACTGCTGCCTATAGCACAAGTTGAGTAGATGCAGGCTGGGAATCTTACCTCCAGCCTAAAACGCTCCAGATGATCATAAAGCTCCTGCAGATCCATCACATCCTGGCTCCCATGCATTGCAGGGGCCCTTACTAGGTTGGATGTCATGATGCTGTACACAACCTTCTCCACCATGGAGGAGCTCTTCTGCACCTGGCTCACCAAGGACTGGAACTCATTTACAGCCTGCAGGCAGCAGTTGATCACTGGACGTTCACTTCTGTTGCTAATACCTTTGTCAGATTTATACAGATGCCATCATCCTTTGCGTACTATATAGTCATGAACCCAGTAGCAAATCTGAAGGGCTGACCATACAATGCCCAGGTATGAATTATGATGTGAACCTTTGAAGTGTATGGAATCAGCTCTCAACAGCACTCAGCACAAAACTGTAGCGATGCCACTTGCGTTGCATATCACAAGTCCCACATGTCTACCATGGCCATAATGTACTTGTTATGCTGATGACGCTGCTTGGCACTCACCCTGTTGCAGGTTGCAACAAAGTCAGGGATGCCCAATGAGTTCCAGTTGAGGGGACTGAAGCCTGGGTCCAAGACATGCCGGAGCTGAGTCAGGCGCTGAGACAGCAGCTGCTGTTCAACTGGGGTCAGACGGTCCAACACCTGCAAAGAAAACAGTGCATGTCATCAGCCAGATGACATGTAAGCTAAGTCCTCAAGTCAGGCATCGCATGTCGCACAACATTGAGTCAATTGTGAGGAGGCATGGTGTGGACTGGCATTGTGATTGGCATCAGTGTGCATATGCTCCCAGATCACGCTTGCACAGATGTCAACACTCAACATACTGTGTGCATGAGGAGGTGCATGTAAGGTACAAGGCATAGAAACAGCCTAGACTGAGCTGAGCTGACATGCACGTATGAATTGGTCCGTTTACAAAACACGTGTAGCTTTCTGACCACATAACACAGACAAGCAGGCTTTGCATGGCAGGCAGCATCAACATACCTTGTAGTACCTCTCAAGCATGTCTGTCAGCCCATCCACACACTGAAGGTACCTGTCTTCTTGCAGGGTGACATTGAGAGCGTACTCTGGTATGGTGAAAGTCATGCGGTCCAGATACCGTGTCTCCCTGATGATGTGTGTCAGCTGCATTGAGAAGTTGACACTGATCCTGCAGAGAAGTTTGCCATCACTGTCACAACTTGCAGGCCTGTCGCTGCAGCTGACTTCTGACTTGCTCTGATGGTATTGCTTGCCACACATGGTGATCTGACAATCTGCCATAAATTGAGCCTTGCTGGTACAGAAAGGGCAGTGCATGTTGACTTACCTCTTGCCGTCGACCCCTTCTTGCAGAATAGGCAGCTTGAGATGCTGAATGGCAATCTGGTCTACCTTCTCCTGCCACTGGCCAAAGCACTGCTTCTCGTATGACAGCATGGACCTAGCCAAAGCCATGTACTTGGCATTCACCTGCAATTAAGCCTTCAAGCTCTTGTCTCATGACTCAGAGATGCACGACCTGATGCTTGAGCGGATGCTGAAATGCTACATCATGGCGGAGATGTTGGCAGAAGAGGAGGATTGGTGAGGTTGGGCGGTGAAGGAAGATACAGATGAGCTAACTGCAGCTCAGCTCAGCAGGCTCAGCTGCAACATGGCATGACACAGCCGGTGTGAGCACTGGTGAATTGTCAGATCAACAATGCAAGATCTGTGTAGCAGACAGCTATGGCCAGTCTTCAATGGTGTGTACTTGAACATCTGCCAGCGGTTATTGCCAGCCCTGCAAGTCACCTCTTGGCCTGTCTCTCCTTGTAGCAGCTCTGCCTCTACATCCTGCAGCTTCTGCATGGTCTGCTTGACACGTGCAAAAAGTGAGCGGCTCCACTTGATGGAGCCGGCCACAGGAGGCATGTTGCGTGTTAGGGGTGGAGCATCCTGCAAAAACACAAACCCACTTTTGAGCAAGGCTGTGACATTTTCGGCGCATGATTGCAACAGGCTCTGTGCCATTCATAGATCGACAACACAAGAAAGCATTCAGAATATCTTGAGCCACTGAGGCCTGGTAGGCACACTAGTAAACACAAGTTGATATAGACCATGAGCAGTTGCTGTGCTCCACACAGGTTCATGCAGGAGCTTGAAGCACAACCTTCAGTGTATGAAAGATTGCTGTGGTAGTGTCAATCTCCCTCCTAAACTGCTGCAGAATGTCATTCATTTTGTTCATCATCTGCTTGCGGATGGCGCCTCTAGACTTGATGGACTTGAAGCTTTCCAGAAGCTCAAAAGCAGCGTCGGCACTGCGCAACTTCCTGCACACGTGCAAAGGCCAATGAGTGAGCAAATACCTATTTTCATGGGTGCTGGTTCATGCAACACTGCAGTAAACCTAGTGGGTTGTCTCATGCCTGTCATAAAGGATGTGCAGGTTGCAAAAACCTTTCTGCTTTGAAGGCAGGGGATTTCACAGCAGCTGCATAAAAACAAGATGAACTGTGCCTGAAGGAGACATCGATTAGCTCCCTAGTGGCGTCTTTGATGTTCTCATTGCTACTCATGAACAGTGCCTTGATGGCCTGCCACTGAGCAGCCATGGACTTCTCAAAAATCGGGAACTCCAGGCTCTCCACTGGCTGCACCATTGCCTCCACACTTTTGATGACCAGGTCTATGCCCTACACGACGCAAGAGGGCTAAGTTGATAGGCAGTATTTGAAGCTTGCACCATGACACAAGAAAGTCAATATCAAATTGGTGTAACTGACCATCCCCAAAAAAAGCATCCCTTAGGGCTTTGCCAAGACAGCTTAGCTCAGCTTAGATGTCTGTGACAAAACAAGGTGGAAACAAACTGATTAATGCTGTTCCCATCACCAAAGTTTGGCAGGGAAGGCTTTGGTTGTCAAGGTCAAGAACAAGCTCAAGAGGCATCTGCAAGTGTAGCAAAGAGATTACCTGGCTGTCGCCCGTGACAGCCTTAAGCTCAGGGCCTAGAAACTTGTGAAAGTCATCAACAATCTCCACCATTTCACTTAGATCACTGCAGATCTCAGCCATGTAGTTGGTGCGCTCAAACAGCATTGGCTTGCTGAACTCCCAGCGAGCATCACGCCCTGACACTTCTATCTTCTCTCTGACTTGCATGTAGGTGTTGTGCCAGCCTTCCAACACGCTCTTGCCTGTTCTAATCAGGCGGACGGCATCAGCTGGAGCCATCTTGAACACTGCCTGTGCATCATTGTGAATGGAAAATTGGCATGGAAAGAATGAGAGTCATGGTACCATGTCTGGTGCAGATATCTGAGACAAAAGATGTGTGTTCACATCATGCCCTGCTTGGTCTTTGCATCAATACCGTGTCAATGTAGTGCATGTGGTAAGTCTCAGCATAGCACATCAGCTGCAAGTCACATCGTTTGAATTTGTGTGATGACCAAGCAGGCAAATGGCTATGGCAAAGATCTGCTTCTGCACAGCATAGATGCTGAGTACATGCAGATATCATTGACTGCAGGAACTCCTAGCATACCTTGACATTAATGGCAGCCTCAACGCGGTCCCCAATCTCCTGACCAATGCGCTTAAACAGAGCACCCATGCGCATGTCATCGCTGTAGTACCGACTGATGATCCACACCATGCGCAGTGCATTCATGGTAGGAGGCAGAGTGTCAAGAATGCCAGGCAGTGGTCCTGAGGTGATGTTCTTGAAGTGCCTTTCAAGCGTAGTGAGAAACTTGAGATTGTCTCTTGCCTCTTCAGTGACCTGCAACCATGAGGTAGCACTTCAACAGCTATGGACCCATTGACACCTGACGCTTATGCAGCTCAAGAAGCAGCACCACATCACACAGCTGAGGCCTGCTGTGGTTGCTGCTCTGCAACAGTTTGCAGATCTGCACAAAAGCTTTGCAAGACGCAAGACAAGCTTTGCAGTTTCCACAGTAAGTGTCATACCTTCTTCAGCTCATTGAACTGTGCTTTGAAGCTTGTCAACAGGTTTTGATCAGCACTGCCACCTTCCAGGACAGCCAAAAACTTCTTGACTGACGGCAAGTTGAGCTGCTCATACAGGCTACTGAAGGCAGCATTACGAACTCGCCAAAACTCGATTTCTGCAGACAACGGCAGGAAGTCAAAACAGGCTTGGGCTACAAGCTGCAGCTGTTCTGGCCTTACTGCTCAACTCAGGGCAAGTGTGCCTGATGCAGCAATGGTGCCAACGGTCTGCACCCTGAATCACTGGTGACAATTGCTTCTGACATCATCTGTAGCAGGATGCATGTTGAAACACAGTCCTGGAGCATGCTTAGTAAATGATATGCACCAATCAAATACAGCAGATGCGCAGATGCTCATATAGTCATCAGGGCAACACACAGTAGGCACAGTCAGAAGATAGACCTGCAAGTGGGCCGCTGCCGACAGGATGCTTCTCAGCCTCACGCTGCATGACCTCTGTCAATGCTGCACACCACTCAGACATCACATGTTCCAGCTCTGTCACCACTTCAGTGTCATTGATGGCAATGTCAACATCATCCACTTGCATGGAGGGCATCAGCAGATGAACATTGCCTGGACGTCACAAAGTACGTTAAGATATTGCAGCAGACTGCACAGGGTCACCTGAATGTCTTGGGGCACTCATGTGTGGTAAGCGGTAGTCTGGACTGCTGAGACAGCCTACCTTGCAGTTCATGCATTGTCTGCCCAACTTGCCCAACAAACTTGTTTAGGTCAGCAAGAAATTCATTGAGCAAGCTGGATTGACCCCGATCATCCAGTGTATTCATCATAGCAGAATGCTTGTCTCCACCAGCTTGCTGTGCAAGCAGAGGCACAAAGACACTCGATAGGACCTGCACTCAGCAGGCAGGGTACAAAACAGGTTTGCACGGCTGTCAGGGCTGCTGCACAGCTGTGCATGCAGACAGTGCCTGGTGCAATTTTATAGCAGGGGGACATTGCCATAAGGGGCAGGTCACCTGCTGCAGCATTTTCAGGGAAGGTCCCTCTGAGAGGACACCGCATTCTATCTGAGTGTCCATGTCCTCAGGTGCCACCTTGCCCGGCTGATCTCGCAAGAAATAGAAAGCCTTGCATGCAGCGTGCGCATCTGGTAAAGGTCCCAGACAGACGTGCAAGACCTGCCGCTGCTTTGGACCATCATGTGTCAGCTGCTGTACAGCTGCAGACTGCTCAATACCCAGGAAGCCTACTGCTGCTGAAGGTGCACTCTGCGAACTTGGTTCTTGTCTGAGATCAGCATCTGCCTCAGTAATTATAGGCTGACTAGTGGAAGCAACAGGCTCCTCACCATCTGCTGCAGCGTCCGCTGGGACAACCTGTGGTGTCTCATCTGCAGACAGAAGAAAAATCATTTGCTGAGCTTACAGAGTCTGTAAAGCTTCAGGTCAGCATTGCAAACAGGTGCACCTGCAACTTCAGGGGGACTCAAGACATTTTGTTCTGCGGCCTCAGCCTCTTTGTCTGGGGCTGGTTCAGCACTGTAGAAGCAGCCACACCCATCCTTTGTGAGCCAGGACCAAGGCAAAACCACAGTAAAACAGGCCAAGAAGGTTTACTCACTCTGCTAAAGTAGAAGCTCGTAGAGAAGCGTATCGAGAGGAGGCAAAAGAAGGTTTTGGCATAAAGACCTGGATCTCCTCAAGATATATCAGAAGGGCTGAGCCAGTGCCTGTGCAACAAGCGATGTGAATGGCTGCTCTCGCGCTGTGACGGCTCAGACCTTCAGGCAGCAGTGCCTACCTCCTTTCAAAAATGTGGACAAATCTATTTGAGCCTGATCTTCGCTCAACAGGACTTCGCAAAGTGAATCCGAGACGTTGAGTCCTTTGCAAGCCTTTTCAAGCAACCAGCTCTTGCAGGGGTCGTCCGACAAACCCATGATAAAGTTCTGCACGAAGGGCTTAGTTTGCCACAACAATCAAGTGCACATGCCTATTTTGACCTCCCAAGCAGGGCCAACTGCGACTTCCTGTTGCGGTGTTCCTAACAGTACGTCCGGAACATCAGGTGTCGGGATCCACTAAGCCAGCCAGCCATCAGCAGAGACTGTTGTGGCTCTCTCGGGCAATTGATGCTGGAGGATGCTAGGGTTTGTCAGGTTAAGGATAATTTAGCTTGGCATATCGCAGGTGCACATTGCCTCCATCTTGTGGACAGTTCCCCGCATAGTTCACACGGCAAGATGTTCACTTGTGTGACTCAGCAGTTGTACCTGTGTGAATTCCTGTGTGGCTAGCTGCTCGCAAATAGTACCCTATAAGCTCTGACGTCTAAGAGAGAGAGAAAGAGATTACAATGCTTTAGCCAGCCAACAAGTCTGATCACATATAGAAGAAGACAAAATGTCAAATTTGGAGGAAATCGAGACAACTCAGAATAAACTTGAAAACCCGCATGTGATATTGCTGCGCAAAAAAGGACCTCATAGTGTCAGTGTTTGTGGAAAATAAAGAAGCATATTGCTGCCTCAGTGGGTGGAGAGCTGGACACTCATCTGCAACAGCTACACCACCACAATGTGTGCACACCCTATTAGCCCTGGCAACATGTTGGCCCCCAGCAAAACGGCCCACTACGATTGGCAACTTATGAGAAGCAAGTCTGAACTGCAGAAAGC
>JAABUP010006283.1_pt1 | contig 17089 bp, 23 predicted proteins | sample 5559201 | NCBI WGS metagenome assembly JAABUP01 (sample SAMN10711887, study PRJNA513373) | rock metagenome | isolation source: Antarctica rocks | place: Antarctica
CGAGGCTGACAGTCCTTACGGCCGGCCACGAGCGCAAGCACAACGCATGTAGATCTGATATTGGAGGTTGTGTCAGTGGTTATACCTATATCAGCAAAGATCCTGTTTTGGAACCCTGTGGAACTCCGCATGTAGCGCAACAACTCCGACTTCCTGTGCGAGCTCCGAAACCAGGTGCTATTTGCACTTTGATTCTTTCAATGATTGCGCCATGTTCCGGATTGATCCGTACCTGTCGAGGCTTCATTAGCAGTGGCAGCATGCACACACTGCGACATCAAGTTCAAAGTCAATTGGCGCCGTCATCAGACTTGCTCTCACGCATGACATGTCTGCAAAGCAGCACCTGCTTATCCGGATGTGCTGCCATATCAACAGTAGTGTTTTAGTTGCTGATTGGTGTGACTTGTGCAGTGCGCGCGGCCGTCCATGCTGCAGCTAACGGCCGTAACTATTTTGTGAAGCATGTTTAGTAGAAGCAGATTCTTGGGAGGCCAGCCAGACAGCTTCAGAATTTCGCTGGCATATCAAGTCAGCTGTTCTGGCGTTCCCTTGACATCCGCGTTCCCGGGGTCTCCGATGGCCCCTCGCCTTCAGCGAGCTCTGTCCATGCAGCCCAGTATTGATCTTCCTGTCATAGACACTTCTGACGCTGCACCAGATGCTGGACAGCACCGCTACGAGCTCGCCGAAGTTGAGTGGACCTCGGACGACTCGACCGACACCGTGCAGAGAAAGCTGCACCGAGCCAGTGTCAATTCTGACCTGGTGAACGAATATGTGCAAGTCCACATCCAAAGCGTCAGTCCAGACGTACCCGGTGGCTTCATCAAGGCAGCTGCACCTCAGGATATTGTCGAAGTCCAGCTAGCTGTTCAGCAGACCCCTCCGCAGCTCAGAAGGCTGGAGCTTGTCAAGCTTTCCTCCACAGGCGTTGTAGATGCCACACTGCTCTCAGACATGCTGCAGTACTGTGATTTGGAGGGCCTGACACGGCTGCGCTTCTCTGAGGGCATGCTACGGCTGTGGGAAGATGAGCTCATCAATAGGCTCACAGCCCTGAGATCCTTGAATCTCAGCAGCTGTGGACTGTTTGCTCTGCCCTCAGACATAGGCAGAATCTCAGCCCTCCGAGAGCTGAGGCTCAGTGACAACAGGCTGATAGCACTACCAAAGGAAGTTGGGCAACTTGTGCATCTGCGAAGACTTGTGGCTGACAATAACATGCTGACAGCCATTCCAGGTAACCTTGCTGCCTAGCACATGCGCATTATGTTTATATGATGCCTATGTTTATCATACACATGTTGCAATTTTTGTGCAGACGCAATTGTAGACTGCTCTTGTCCAGCTTGATTGTGGGCTTGTGGACCACTACTTCTGCATGCTGACTCTGCATCTGCCTTGGCCTTCTTTACAGTCACTTGACCTGCCTCTGAGCATGCAACATACACAGCAACTGCTGCGCTGTTCAATCCACAAGCATGCAGCCCTTTCAGATCATGACCATAGCACCCAAAACTTGGAAAGTCATCCCCAATCCCAGCAAACTTTATTATCATTGTGTACCTCCCCGGTCTGGGATGTGACTTAGCCAGATGTGCCTCATCATACATCTTGGATTGCATAGGTAAGTATGATACAAAATTCACCCAGCTCATCACGAGCTAGCTACTTGCAGAACAAGTCTTGTCTCTTCAGAGCAGCCCATCTGATTGTGGTGCGCAACAAAAACAATGCACACCAAATCAGCAAGCTTTCTGTGACTTGCAGTGGAGCTGAAGCGCTGCTCAGACCTGCGAGAAGTCTCCCTAGAGTCTAACCGCCTAACCACCCCAGTCATGGACCTAAGAGCCCTCTCCAAGCTAGAGTCCCTCCAGCTGTACGGCAACCCCCTAGAGTTCCTCCCTGAGCTGTCCCCTTGCACCAACCTGCGCCACCTGTCCCTGGCCAATGTGCGCATAGCTGCCGATGAGGCCTTCACCCAGTGGGATGTGGATGTGACGGCCACGAGCTACATCAGCCGAGGGAGCAAGCTGGCGCAGCTGTTTGCTCTGATCTTCCGCAGGAGCAGCTGCCAACAGCCCTTGTTGGCTGGAGCCCTAGGTAGGCCATGACTCATCCACGTGAGCGTGAATGCGAATCTGAATCTGAATCTGAACGTGAATCTGAATGTGAATCTGAATGGGGATGTGTTTGTGCATGAGGTTTGTGATACTGCTGACGCCCTGAGAGTCTGTACGTTGCCGACACTCATGCTGCATCTCAATTACTGCATGCATTCAAGCAAAGTGGGCCAGAAGCTTGATGTGATCATTGTGAAATAATGGTTAATGTACAGCGTCTGACTGGACAATGTCATTCACTGCAAGAGCATGGTATTGCGCCATGCTTAGCCTGAATGCATGGTTTGCCATGAGCCATACACTGATCCACATAGCACAAAATGACAAGCAACAAGAGGGAAAAGGAAAAGCAAAAAAGACAAAGAGAAGCTTGACATCATTACATGTTGGGGTTTTCTGCAGGGAGTATTGCAGAGGATCCTTTCAACTGTGAGGTGATCAGTCATGAGGAGGGTGCGGTGCAGCAGCTCATCCTCATGGCACTCTCTGACAATGAGGTGGTGGTCGAGCAGGCCTGCAAAACCATCGGTAGGTGCTGCATCGCCTTTGTGAGCCACTTGTGATGCACAGCAGTTTTCATTCATGCTTGACACATGTTGTAATGATATCCATGGTGACAAACAACAGGACATCTGCAGTTGCAGCCTTAGTAGCTTCCATCATATGAGTAAGATTCAGTCCAAACCCAAGAGGATGAGCTTGTTAGATCCCTCACATTGTCAACTTGTTATATATGACAATATCACTGATACACTCAACAACTTGTATTCATCAAAAATACAAACAATTTTGTGTTTGTCAAAATACACATCTGATTTTATTTTCCAAGAAATGTACAGATATATCTAGTCTGTACAAATGTTTTGGTATTGCAGGTCTGCTGGGGCAGCACAATACCATAGCCAGCACTGAGATCATTCAGGGGGGCGTGATGGCAGCCATGCTCACCCTCATCTGCAGCCCCAAGCACAAGAGCCAGCTGGCCGGCCTGCAGGTTCTGGCTAGCTTGGCCCTCGTCTCTGACGCAGCTGCCCAGAAGCTGATGAGCGAGCGCCTGCTGACCGCCTTGCAGGTGTGACGACAGAGTAATCAAGCATTTGTTCTGGTGTGATTTAGTCAAAAGGCGCTAAAGTAACATAAAGCAAGCAATGCTGAACCTGACTGACAAATGATGAGGCATGCAATAAGCAGCACTTGAACACGCAACTGTGGACAAGCACATGCATGCATCTACATTGCTCCTGTGTATTTACGTGAATGCAATCATCCATGAAAATATAAAAATTGTGTCTTCCTGTAGGGTCACGTAGGTACATTCCTAAACAGCTCCCTGTATAGCTCCCTGTAATTGTGTAAGTGCTATCATCCAGCAAGCATCCGTGGATTTGTGCAAGTGCAATTTTCCAGCAAGCGTGCTTGTTTTCATTTTCCTTTCTTTTCCTTTTTCCCCCTTTCATTTCCCGTTTTCCCCTTTCTTTTCCTTTGCTGTTGCGCCTCTTTTGTCTGTGCATGGAGACAGGCAGTGCATGTGTGCAGTGCAGGAGCTGATTCGCAGCGGCGCTGATGATGTGAAGAGCAAGGCGCTGCAGACTGCCGGGAACCTAGCCTTCTGCCACCAGAACCGCAGCCTTCTTCTTCAGGCAGAGGGCTTCAAGGAGGTGATGGTCAGGATGGCAGACCAGGGCGCTGTTGTGAAGCATGAAGTGCGCATGAGCGCTATCAGAGCTCTGGCAATTCTAGGTGAGCTGCAGTGGGTTTTTACACAAGAACAAATGATGTCCAGAATGACAGGTTGAGACCTTGTCGTGAATGTGTGCATGAGCACTATTACAGCCCTAGCAATCCTAGGTGACATGCAGTTCCAACATAAGGACAAAGATTGGTCAGGATGGCAGATCAGGGCGCTGTTGTGAAGCATGAAGTGCACGTGAGCGCTATCAGAGCCCTGGCAATCCTAAGTGAGCTGCGTTTTTCTGACACGAGGACAAGTGATGTTCAGAATGGCAGGTTGAAGCACTTGGGTACAACAAGAAGCACTGTCAAGAAGCTTGAAGTGCGCATGCGCACTGGTTGAGCCCTAACAATCCTAGGTGGGCTGTCTCTGCAGCACCATTATAAGGGAAAATCAGCGATTAGGCACAGATTTTGATCATACTGTCAGCTCGATGCAGTATGGACAATGTCAGAGCCTCAGAATCACACATCGTCTGCAACCTGCGTTGCGTCACTCTGCAGAAGGGTGCTTGTCACATGTCCATGTGCACAAGCTTGTGTAGCTTGCATGGCAGTTTGCCTACTTGAGGTAATTGGTCTCACCCTCCATCTTGTAATACCTGAACACTGCAAGACTTATACTGCCACCAACATGTGGTTTTAGGTAAACAACTGGCGATGTTGGACGTGGCATTATGGCAGAAACATGAAAAACCACGGCATCTTCAAAACACTTTGAGAAAGGTTTGGAAAAGCTATTGTCATGGGTTTCAAGAGTTCATTCCTTGGGTCTTGAGAGTGCACTATCTCTGTACCACCACCAGAAACACACAATTGACAAATGGTTGCAGGGGTGTCAATTCACCTCGTACAAAGACACAGAGGACACCCACTTTTACAATACACATGGAAAATCAGGGCACAAGTAGGTGGTCAATATAGCATCATGCAGACACAAGTAATACACACACATGATATGCAGGTGAGAATGAAGAAGTAGGGAAGGCTGTAGGGCGCCCCCCCATAGAAGGCAGGGGCGTGCGCATCCTGTGCATGGATGGGGGGGGCATGAAGGGTTTGTCAACCCTAAAGATGCTTCGAGAGATTGAGCGATGCTCAGGCAAACGCATCCATGAGCTGTTTGACCTAATCTGTGGCACCTCTACTGGGGGGATTCTGGCCGCATCCCTGGCTCTGCAGCAGTTCACCCTTGATGATTGTGATGACATCTACAGGTGGGTTGTGCCCTGGTCAAATTTATTCGGGATTTGAATAAATTAAACCAAAATTTAAAACAAAAAAATGCTGCCTTAGGAGGCTCCTGTTATGATTGCTCAAAAGAGTAACCTTTTCAATTTATTTTCTTTCTGCAGGTGTGTTGTTGACTCCAGATGGCCTGGACGAGTGTGATGTTGTGTCTATGCTTGACCGCAGCGTTTCATGCTGTGTAATGCTGTTGGCATCTTCATACAGGGCTCATGTGCTGGAAAAGCTCACAGACTGCTATGCCTTTCTTGAGGCATATCAAGCATGCTACCATGCGCTGTCCCGTCCTAAGTGTTTTTCCTAAGAAACCTTGGCATGGCGTAAATGCTTTTTGGAAGAAATCCTCCCTTTGAAGCAAGTTTGTTGTAAACCAAAACACAGCCTATTGCTGCTGTCTATGCAACTCACATGCACTTGATCATGACACTTCCCTAGCTCACGAGGCTCCAAATGCTCCAAATGCTCAATCTGTCAGCTGGCAGGCAAAATCTTACACAATTCAAAACTCTTGATGCCAAGCATGCAGCCTGGCAGTCACAGACACAAGCCACAGCACAGACAGACCAGCTGCTACTCATGCAGGAACCTAGGAACACAAGTCTTTTCGAGGCCCCTGGTTCAGAAAGACCAAGTTGAGAGCTGGCGTGAGAGCCTGTACCGGGTGTACAAGTCCGGTCAGCAGTCCATGCGGGTGGCGGTGTACGGCACCAAACACGATGCGTCCCTCTTTGAGGAGCTGTTAAAAGAAGCCAGTCAGTTTGAGCCGCTGGGCACCATTGGAGACACCATGATTGACACCGCCTGCCTGAACATCCCCAAGGTAATTTTTTGGTTTGGTTTTATACTTATTCAAAACCGTGAACCCTGAACCCTCTTTGAGGAGCTGTTGAAGGGAGCCAGTCAGTTTGAGCCGCTGGGCACAATTGGGGACACCATGATTGACACTGCCTGCCTCAGGCACCACAGTTGACACCTCCTGTCTGTCTGTCTGTCTGCCTACCTACCTGCCTGCCTGCCTGCCTGCCTGCCTGCCTGCCTGCCTGCCTGTCTGTCTGTCTGTCTGTCTGTCTGTCTGTCTGTCTGTCTGTCTGTCTGTCTGTCTGTCTGTATAAGCATTTGGTGCCCCTTCAATAGTCGCTTGATCTGACCAATTGTGTGGTTGAACAGGATCCTGAACAACGGTCCTGCCTGTTGGTGACAGGCTGCAACTTCACATTTGACCTGTTCTGTGTTAGCATACAAAACGCAAAATAAGCTTTTATGCTTTCAGTGACTTAATTTTATGCTTTTCTCTCTTGCAATGTGTGCGTCAGTAAACACTCGATGCTTCAATGATGAGCCTCTGCCTGATACTCAGCTGCAAAGACATATCACTGACACAGCAGCGCTGAAGTGGGATTTTGATTGCTGTCCAGTGCTTCGTGGTGGCAACATTGGCAAGCATGACTCCGGCTGTACCGTTCATCTTCCGTAACTACGAGTACAGCCCAGATTCCCAACCCCCCAGGGCGTCAGCCCCCCCAAACGATGAGGCCAGCCTGTATGAGTTGGGGGGTAGCAGCAAGCACCTGGTCTGGCAGGCTGTTCGGGCCTCCTCTGCTGCACCTTACTACCTAGATGACTTTGTTTGTGGCCAAGACAGGTACCTGTTTTCAATCCCGAAACTTCTATTCCAGTTCAAAGACGTCATACCTGCACTGGATACCTAAACTCAGAAACGCCTGGGGACAGTAAAAACGTGTTCCTACATTGTGGAGATGTTTCAGTTGCTCAATGTTGCGAGCTTGGTTATTCTTACTACTCTTACTGTTGTTTTTGTGTTATTACTAATATTGTTATTATTATCATTCTCATTGTCATTGTCAGTGTACCATAGTCGCTAATGTGGGGATATGAGAGGTACTTGATCAATTTTGTGTGATGCTCTGACAAGATTGGTATGTACTGAGCTGAGCAGCAGCAGCAGCAGCAGCAGCAGCAATCACCTGCTCTTGCTGCTTGTTTTGGCATCACTCACTGCAGCTTGCCCACTTAGTGTGAGCTGCTCTGGTATGTCATTTGGAGAAGCAAGCAGTTGCGCAGCACTGGGTTTTTAACGGAAACTATAATTTTCCATACTGTCTTGACTATAGCTGTGTCCTAACAACTCTTGACTGTGATATCTGAGCATGACTGCAATGTTTCTCTTGCCGTCTGAGACTGACTCTCCTTTCAGATTCCAAGATGGGGCCTCCACTGCAAACAATCCCTCAGGGCTGGCCCTGCAAGAAGCTCTCCGCCTTTGGCCCCACACCCCTGTTGACTGCTTATTGTCCCTGGGATCTGGCAGCGTCCCCATCACCAAAAGGGAAAAAAGCATGTCTGCTTATTTGGACACAGGCAGCGTGCTGATTGAGAGCGCCTGCAATGTGGAGAGGATAGCTGCTGTGCTGTACACTTTGGCTCCTTTTGTCCCCAATTTCAAGTACTACAGGTCAGTCAGCAATGCTGGTGGGGAATCACCTGTGCTGTGCTGTGCTGTGCCATGCTGTGTTCTGCCCTGCGGTGCTGCGCCGTGCTGTGTTCTGCCCACTGTGCTGTGTTGTGCTCTGCTGTGCTCTGCCCTGCTGTGCTTTGCTGTGATGCGCTGTGCTGCGCTGTGCTCTGCTCTGCTCTGCTCTGCTCTGCTCTGCTCTGCTCTGCTCTGCTCTGCTCTGCTCTGCTCTGCTCTGCTCTGCTCTGCTCTGCTCTGCTCTGCTCTGCCTTACTGTGCTCTGCTCTGCTGTGCTCTGCTGTCTTGTGCTTTGCTGTGTAGTGCAACTGTCCGTCCGTGCAATGAGGCTCAGCAGCCAGCTGGCAAAACCAAACAACGAGTCTCACCTAGCACAGCTTTGGGTAGACTGTTCACCATGCGCAGACACATCAGGGCAATCTTGACAGCACAATTCAAAAGTTCGAACTCCAAAATTTAAACTTCACATGTCAGGTTCAATCCTCTGGACAAGCGGTGCGGCATCAACCTTGATGAGATAGACCCCGCCAAGTGGAGCTTGCTGGAAGCTGCTACAGATGACTACATTGCTGCCAGCCAAGACCGTTTCCAGCAGGTGGCAGACCTGCTGGTTGCTCCCAAACACAAGCCTGGTAGGCCACATCACCTGCATACATATTGCATCAACCTGCAAACATATTGCATCAACCTGTACAAGTGTATCAGCGTCTGCTTGCTGTAGCACAAGCCTGGTAGGCCACATCACCTGCAAATATATCGCGTCAGTTTGAAAAGAAAAGAAAAGAAAGGACTACACCTTTTGGCGTCACTTTGAACAGAAAAGAAACAAAAGACCACACCTTCCGGCGTTGGTTTAATGAGAAGCCAAGTATCATACTGGGCTGCCCCGGTGTCAGTTTGAACAAATGCATCAGCGTCTTGTTGCTGTAACATGAGTGCTGAGCTCAAGTATCTTGCAGCAGCACTCATGCAAGTAGTAACCTGTTCAGTGAGGTGCTTGCTATAGGTGCTCACCCAAAGGTGCCACTCACATGTGATGCGGTGAGCGCAGATTCTGCAGCTCTAGCTTTGTTTCACAATAGCTTTGTTCCACAATATCATGTGCAAGAGCAGTCATGCATTACACCAGCACCAAATGAGCCAGGCCTTTGTCACGTGAGCATCCGTGTTTTCAATGATGGCAAAAGATCACACAGCAGTACATTGCGGTCTAATCTTGCAGGCACTCATCCGAGTTTACTTGTGGTGACAGCAGCACCACCCACCCCAGGGCCACCCCTGCACCCCAGTGATGCTGAACAAGTAAGCCGCATGTGCCAGCAGCTTGCGCAGTGCGTAGGGTCATGTGACCTTCATCAGGAATCCAGCAGTAGTGGTAGACAGCAACATGAGCATGTGACATCTAGAGCATCAGCCATGCAGGTGACGCCTAGCATACATGTGTAACATACATAGGCATGTGTTACCATCACAGGCATATGTACATGATGTTACATGCATGATATCATGTACATGATGTGTACCATACATAAAATGTGTAGACACGTATTACAACATTCAGGACTCTGAAAGCACCGCAACTATACGCCTGTGTCAAATCTGTCCTGCAAACGTGTATGCTGGTCAGTTGTTGCAACAGGTATGCATTGTCACGTTATGCTTTCAAGCAGAAGCATGATCACAAACAGAACTTGTACAATGGACGAAACACAAGCACCCCTTTGATTTGCTAGTCACAAGGTCTTCTTGCTTGAGTTGGTGAAGCACTAGGTGTGCCCCTGCGTCAAATTCAATCACCTTCAAAAGGTGATATGCAATCTGCTTTCTGGCTGTATGTTCACAAGCTGCACCAATCAGTTTGACACACACACACTATCATCACACATGGCACCCTGGGCAGCCCAGTATAATACTTGGCTCCTCATGAACTTGACACCGAAGGTGTAGTCTATTCTTTTCTCATGCATGGCAGTCATTCAAATGGCTTGGTGCCATCAGCAGATCCATCCAAAGCTTTGTTACAAGTACATACAGTCTGTTAAGGTCTCATCAGCAGGGACACAAAAGAGATCTGCTGCACCCATTGATGAAACCCATACTTGGACTGACCTCCCTGAGAGCCTGCACCATCACATTCGGCCTGCGCTTGCACCTTATCTTATCTCATTGGCACTGTACAATACTTGGCTTCTTGTTAAATCAATTTTGAAAGGTGTAGTCTGTCCTCTTCTTTCTTTTCTACCCCATGGGCTGAGCTGTCTTTGAGAGCAGTGGTGATAACTACAGGCGCTGGAGTCATGTGTGGAGGCAGCAGGGACAGTGGGAGTTGTGCACCTAGCGGTGAATAGTGATCAGCAAGGCCTGATCACTCGCTGGAAGACAAGGCTGAAGGCGTATATTGATCCAGGTTTGCCACATCAGATATGCACACTTCAGACATGCATGCTTAGAACCCCTGAACCCAAACCTTAAGGCATACATGGACCCAGGTTGGCTACATCAGACGTTGACACTGCATAAAGATATGTGCAGCATCCTGTGTCACGACACTGCTCTGCGTTCTCTGGCTGGCATGCTGTTCTGCAGTCTGTATCTGCTTTGCTTGTGCTGCAAACGGCACTCTGGGATGAAAGTTTACACAATAAGGCAGGCACACTTACTTGCATCACAGCATGCATATGCTACAGGGCGTCTTGTATACAGATGCCAAGGCTCTGCTTACAACGCTTGCTGTGACCATGATCAACTTCATTACAGCATAGCTACAATATGCCTACAGTGACAGTACAGATGCAGTCTGTAGTCGTGTTCACTGTCACAATTGCAGTGACAATTACAGTCACAGTATGCTACGACATTATCTCACAGCACACTCCTGTTTAGCATGTTGCGTTTATCAGCTGTCACCACCTATGTCAATACTCTCTACATGAAAGTGTTGACCACATTCTGACCCATTGTATCTCCCCAAGTTAGGAACGGTCTTTACTGTATCCAAGCGGTTTTTAGAATACAGTTAGATTACAGTGAGATTACAGGCTGTTCAAGGACTGTGTATGTATAAACCTGCAAATTCTCTGTATCCCAAAGCCTTCTCTGATGCATCCCAGGGCCTGAGGCGCAAGCCTTCATCAGGGAGTTGGGCCAAGACCCTGCCCAGACCAGCCTTGCAGACCTCTTCCGCCACTCTCAACACATCCACAGCTCTGCTGGCCAGCACAGCGTGCTTAGCATACAGTCACATGCTGTGGGGGGCAGCATGGTGACTACGGTGGTGGTGCAGCACACAGAGCCTGCTGCCCATCTGACTGCGCAAACGGTCAGCACCTCTGTTGCACTTGTACACACGCACAGGAACCCAAGTCCCTGCTCATGTGTGCCCCCTCAGAACAGTCTTCTTGCTAGCATTGAGTGTGGGTGTTGTGATGCCACTTTGGTGTAATGCTTTATGTGATGTTGCACATCCTGTTTCCTTCTGGATATCGTTTAAGTCACTTGCTCTTGAAGCAGTGTCATCTGTTCTTGCAGCATTGCTTCAGCATGTGTATGGGTTTCAAGCTGGTGCAGGGTCACAGTTTCTCTGGCATTTCTGTATTGTGACCATTACTACTCAACCCTAAGCCTTCAACCAAGCACAGACCTTGCTTTGCAACACCTGGCCTTTAGTGTCAAGCCTGCAACCAAGCCAAGATCTTGTGGTACAGCACTTACCCTTCATGCGAAGCCTTCAAGCAAACAAAGATCAAGTAAGTACCTTGCAATACAGGTGGCACTCTCAGTGTCTGTGTGGAAGCAACGACTCATCGTGACAGCTGCTCCCCTGGCTCCAGATCTCAGTCAGGCATTTTTGACAGCTGGCGCCTCAGCAGTGATCTGCCTAGATCCTGAGTCAGCCTCCCAAACATCTGGTGCTGAGGCTGTTGACTGCTTCAAGAAGATGTATGAAGAACTGTTCAGCAGGGGTGCAAGCGTGCCTGCTGCCATGGAATCTGCTGGTAAGTCTGCCCCATGAGGAGACACATGCTCCTGCAGTGCTTTGATGCGTATGCTGCTGAGTGTGTGTGCATTGAGGCTGCAATTGCAACTGCCATCTGGTGGCAAACAGCAAAATTGTTACACTGGATCTGTATTGTGGCTAGCCCACCCCTGTTGAGCACTCAGTTGCTGACTTGCACGATCAGCAGGGCATTCTGTCAGACATACTGTTGGACTAGTGAGCTTGATAGAGTTTGTGTGTAATTACAACATTAATAATAGAATCGCTTCCCAACTCACGATGAGCTAGGTGCGTGTGGGACAAGTCTTGTCTTTCCAAAGCAGTCTGTCTTGTGCATCTCTATAAGGTCTACCAATTTGGCATTTTTGACAATCACGCAGTTTGTGTGTGCAGGCTTGCAACACCAAGGTTTTTGTTGTCATAGCGCCAACCAGAAAGATTCATGATGGGCGCCAATTCAGGCTGTACACTGACCTTGGCTTGCTTCAGAGTTGCAAGCAGACGCCCATCAATTGAAACATCTCCTGGGCTCTCTGCAATATAGTGTCTCGCTATTTTTCCTGCTGCCTGGATTCATGAACATTGGTGGTTCTTGTAGCTCTACATGCTTTAACGGACTGTGGTTGTATCTCTGTGAAACTTGCAAGATACTTGTACCCAGGTAGTTACTGGGTGACGTCTGTAAGGCAGTACAAGCTTACAAAATCTACCGCAGAATGTTTGCATAACAACACACAGCATGTACTTACTTCAAAAAAGCAAGGGCATGCCCCTCCATTGCTGCCAGAAACACAATCGTCAGTTGAGAAGGGGACACACATCTGTTGGTAGGCTCAAAACATCTTTGGGCTGCAGCCAGCATGGTCATGCATACATGGGTCAGGTCATGATCACCACATGGTGACCCCAAAGACTACATTGTATACCTTCAAATTCATGACAGTTATTTTACAGCACTGGTGGTGTGTGTCAAAGACCTCGTGGGGCTTCATTGCATATGCAGGCTTTTTTGCCCTCACACTGCGGGCAGCATGAGTGTGGTCTCTTTGTGCGTTCCAATGGTGAAGCCTCAAATTCATGCGCCCACTTCTGAGGGCATTTCCGGCATATCCAAAACACCCTGACACTGCTGGTGATCGACAACATTTCAGGATGTATGCCAGTGGAGCCATTTCTGCGGTAGTTCCATTGTGACATGAAGGGGAGTTTGCTCTGTGCGCAGGTTGTTGCTTCTGCACAATGCTGACACCCTACTTCAGTGCATGCACGATCTATGATGCGCTGTTCCCATTCGTGGTGACAGCGAGGACATCTCCACACAGCTGTTTGAAAGCTAAAGGGGTTCACTTGGGCTGTGCTAAAGTGTGTGTTCTTGTGAAAATGCCACTCTTGCTGCAGTTCAGGTTTGAGCCGACTAACATCTGGACTGAGCTGAGTAGCCTGCTGGACTGAGCAGGCGCAGGCACTCCTGCTTGATAGCTTCTTATTGACTGCAGTCAAACCTACACAGGCGAGATCAGTATGCACTTCATTGCATTTGCTCTCGGCAAATCTGCTCACTGACAGAAGGCTGATGCTTTTATCCAACCTGAGCTGACAAGAAAAGGTCTGCTCCTCCCGGAGTTCAAGCTGTACACAGTGGCGCTGTGCGAGCCAGACGTGTGCCTGCGGACTCATGCTGACCGATTGATCAAAGAATGTGTTTGCTATCTGAGGAGAGCGCAGCACTCACCTCTGGTGCTGCAAGCTCGACAAGAGGCTGGCTTGCATCAGTACGCCCGCATCTAACCAAGCTTGCGGGCAACAGCACAACAGACCCGATACAGTGTCGCGCTGAGCCCGTGATGTAATGGTCACTTCAATATCGACAGTCAGATCGACAGGCTGACGCAGAGCATCGCAGCTTCCCGAGCAGTTCACATAATGACAAACTCCCACGGAGTGCGGCCTGGTCACGGAGAGGCTCAGTCATCATACGGACTTTTGTTGGGCAAAGTTGGAGTTTTGACGCAACAGGTGTGCGAGGGGAAAGACAGCCTGGATGTCATGAAGACGTCCTTTGTGCAGATATCTATGCACCTTCAAGCAGAAATGCGCGTTGGCACAGCGTTTTGTCCGAAAAGTTAACAGCCTTTTCAGGGTCTGTCAACAGGTGTGTTCTGTTGGCAGTTCATGAGGCTTCGCGTTGCTTAACTCACAGTTCTCGAGAGTGACCCACAAACCGTAGCTATAGATGTGGTGGCAGAGCTGCGCATGATGTCAGGCGAGGACGACGTCAGCGAAGCACAGCATGCTGTTACCGCTGCATCAACAGCGACTGAAGGTGGGACTCAGGTCCCTGGAGCTGACAGCTTGGGATACAAAGCACCCAAGGTTGCTTTCAGCCCGTTTGAGCAGGGTAGCAGCTCTGGCAGCCACCATGATGTCCAACCTTCAAGGTACCCTGCACCCTAGTCAGAGACAGCTCTTCCAATGACACACACTGGTTTTGTGCATGAGTGGTGATCATGCTTGGGACACCTCCTGTTCAGCTGCATCACTAGTGTGTCACCATTGCATAAAGCGCCCTGTACCAGGATCTTGAATTTGCCTAGATTGACTGCTACAGCGTTGGCACACACACCTCTACTCCTGCTGCACTGCTCCTGCTGAGGTGCCACAAGAATTGTCTGTCCGCATCTGCATGGCACCAATGAGCTTTTTTGTACTGCTGTCAAAAACCTGTACCTTCAGCTCAAACTACGCTCAACACCGAGCCGCATATTGTAGGGCTCCCACACATGGGTCCTGCACATACCTAGCTCATCATGAGCTGGAAAGCGTAACTGTTGTTGTTGTTATTATTGTTACTATGTTGCAGGGCCCAAGGGGAGCGGCGCATCTCCCGCCGGTCTTCCTTGACTGATGACAGGGTGGATGAGGTCATCAACAACCTGACTAACATGCACAGCATGGTGAAGCTGCTGAGGGAGAGCAGCGTGGACAAACCAGATGCCTCTCGCACCTGGGATGTAAGTAACGTTACCCTTCTGATACCTGCACAAATCTACACAAGTCTGGACACCTGTCATTACAGGCACCCTATGCACAGAGATTGAGGATGTGTCATGTTCAGCTTTTGTAACCATATCACACTTTGCACTTATTGCTGCTGCGCTTCTCTGGACAATGCACATCATTCCATCTGGCTTCGCAGACTGTCAGTATAGCTGTGCTTTTGCCAAGTGTTGCAGCAATGCAACTGCACAACAACACACATGACTGCCTTTGCATAGAAGCTCAGTGCTTGACTCAGTGGTGTACCAATCACTGGCTGATGTGTAATGCAGGATCTGGCAAATGATCTGGAAGATGAGCGGACTGCTAGGATCATTGCCGAAGAAGCAGCCAGCTCCAATCAGAAGCAAGCAAGCGCTGCTGCTGCAGAAGCTGCCTCATTGCGTCAACAGCTAGCCCTGCTGACTCAGCAACTCAGCTCAGCAAAACAGCAGAAGGAGACTCAGGATGAGTCAACTCAGCAGGGTGAGACTCAGCAGCAGAATGCTGAGGTTGTGACTAATCTGCAGAAACAGGTTGAGGAGGCAGCAGCCGAGACACGGTATGTGCATCAGCAGGTGGCAAGGCTCAACGAGCAGCTTGCACAGGAGCAGAACAAAAATGAACAGCTCAGGCAAGAGTCTGCAACCTCCACTCAGCAACCGTCTCCAGACCTTGAGTCTCTCCGGCAACAGCATGCAGCAGCCACTCAGCAGCTCGCTGAGCAGAGGCTCAAGGTTGAGCAGCTCACCCAGGAGGCTGCAGAGCTGAGCAGAGCTCAGTCAAACTCTGCAGCTGCTGAGATTGCCTCACTTCATGAGAAGCATGGTGAGGTGTCACAACAGCTTGCAACCAAAAAGAGAGACCTAGATGAGCTCACCAGCTCAACTCGTACTCAAGCAGAGGCCACGTCAGCTGAGCTGAGTTTGCTGCATGACCAGGTGGCTGCTCAGAGTCAGCAGCTCATAATGCAGCGAGAGGAGACTCAGCACATGTCTGCTGAGCTACAGTCTGCTAATGAGGCTCTGAGCAGCGTTCAACAGAGGAATTCAGAGTCTTCTGCAGCACAGGCCCGCTCACTGAACACTCATGTCACTGAGTTGACTCAGCAGCTTCAGGATCAGCGTCAGCAGGCTCAGCAGCTTGCTGAGCAGCACAGGGAGTCTCAGCAGGTTGCTGAGTCAAGCCAACAGCGAGCTGAGGCTGTAATGGCTGAGGCTGCATCCCTGCGTGAGCAGCTGGCTCATGTAACTCACCAGCTCGCAGCTCAGGAGCAGGAGACTCAGAGCAGCCTGAGGGCAAGTCAGGCCGACAGCACTCAGACAGACAATGACTCAATGACTCAGCAAGCTGGCTGTGCCATCCCTGAGGACGGTCACCTGGACAGACAGGCCTCAGGTGCAGCAGCCAGCAGCAGCAATGTGGACAAGTCAGCTGATGGGCATGTGACTGGTCATGCTTCAGCAGATGGGACAGAGCGTGAACAGGCAAGGGCACATGCCTCAGGTGCCCTAGAGCTCCCTCAAGCCTCAGCAGCCCCCTCAGAGCCTGATTTGGCAACTGCTGAGACCCTGGACCCAGACTCAGCGGTAGTAAGTCCAGCCAGGCTGCAGTCGCCTGATCAGGCTCTGCCAGGAGCGTCAGCATTTCAGGCACGCCTGCACAGCATGCTGCCTCAGCTGCCCACTCTGGACAAGCTGGCTCAGCTCACCCTTGAGGTGAGCGTGCAACTGTCCTATGCTTGATACTCGCGTAAACAGGCACGGCAAATTGATATCAATCATTGGCATCAACATGCACAACACAGCAAGACGCACACTCAGACAGCACAGATCAGATGTGATTGGGCCACAGACATATACTGTCTGAGGCTTGCTTGTGCTGCATCAATACATCAGCAAGTGTCACATGGACTTCATGTCGGCCATGTCAACTGGTTTTTTACATCCCTGTTCATGGTGAGCGAGAGCATGACTGACACTTACAACAACTTGTTTTGTGGTGGCATTTCCCAATTTTGCACCTGACCTTCATCCGGCCCAATTTGCTCTGGCAAATCCCCCAAGCAAAGCATGTTCGTCTGTGTGTTCAGGAATGGTGGGAGTTGTTGGGAAATGAACTGACTGCTTTGCTACAGTCACGTCAGTGGGCACAGGCCCAGGTCAGTGGGCCCCTCCCCCCCCCCTGCCTATGTTTTCTACCTATAAATGCCCACCATTTGCTTGTTGGTGGCCTCTTGTGGGTTTTGAGAAATGTGACAGACTTCATTCTGTTTTTTGTTTGGCTTCTGCCTATCAGTAGTGCTCGGCACTTCCTTGCAGCATCTGCAGGCAGCCCATATGCTTTTGCCAATGACTTTCATGCGCTGGGGGGGGGGGGGGGGGGGGGGGGGGGGGGGGGGGGGGGGGGGGGGGGGGGGGGGGGGGGGGCGCGGGGGGGGGGGCGGCGGGGGGGCGGCGG
>JAABUP010006285.1_pt1 | contig 17083 bp, 26 predicted proteins | sample 5559201 | NCBI WGS metagenome assembly JAABUP01 (sample SAMN10711887, study PRJNA513373) | rock metagenome | isolation source: Antarctica rocks | place: Antarctica
ATGGCTCCTCCTCTGTGGACTCTGGGTTCTCCCTGAACTTGTCAATCTGCTCCTGGAAGCTGACATTGTGCTTCTTGAGACGCTGACGCATGGTGTTCAGAGCCTTGGCATTTGTGGGGCTCATCTTCTTCTTTGCGTCCTTGTCAGCCAAGGTCTTTTTGAGACCGTCCTCAAGCTCGACAAGGATTCTGACATAAACACGAGGCACGCCAATGGCGTCTGTGACCTTCTGAGTCTTCTCAAGTTGCTTGTTGAGCTTATCAAACAGGGACTGGACAGATGACCAGTCATTGATGTTGACTTTGTTCTGCATGGAAGTCAGCAACAATCAGCAGCAGAGCATACATGAACTTCTGATTCCTTTTTGGCTGGGCAGCACTGTCTGATACCCTGTGACAAATGGTGGATGGCCAACGAGGCAGTGGTAACAATACCAGACGGCACATAGCTTACCCTGATCTCATGACAGGTTGCCTGCAACTCATCAAAACGCCTATCTTTGGCACTCCGAATGACACGTTTGTCATCCTCTGAGTCTGAGTCACTGCTACCAATCATAAACCTGCAAACAACATAGCATAGGAAATTGGTGTCACCTTGCATGCGACCTTTGCATGCATCAAACTCTGGAGCAATGCAGAAAGCCTGAGTTCGAGTTGGCCCTATCATACCGTGAGGGTCCCTTCTTCTGTGATCCTTCATCTGAAGAGCTTGAGGAATCCGACTCCTCCTCAGACGAAGTCTCTTCGACCTCTGACTCTGACTCCTCCTCGCTGTCACTGCCGGCAGCCCAGAAACGGGAAGCCTGCAGACAAGCATGTGTAAATAGGACAGCAAAGGTGATCAGTTGCAGCAGCCGCCCCCAGACCTATCCGCAGACAGCCAGACAAAACAGAGAAGAGTAGGATGGCTGAACGTACCATGATTGCAACTCTGTCGGTCTGTGCAAGGGGAACGAGGCAAGCAACTGATGGCTTCGCGAGGATTTTTGCCAATCAGGGCATAGGCTACGCCAACAACTGCGAGGCTATGAGAACGCACTTTTCAAGATTCTACCTTCTTATGACCCCTGATCATGTAGTGCAGTTTACGTCCGAAAGTCTTGGCTGAGCGCGCCGTTGAGGCCTACAAGCTTTTCTGTTCACACATTGTCGAACATACATTGCCAACTCACAGCACTCAGCACACGATAGAGCAGATCTGAACCGTCTGGCGTTGGTTGGGAGTTGTCACATGCTGTGAGTGTGTGCAGCTCTGCCATGGACCCCTTGGTCGCAAGAGGTCGAGCGTATCACAGTGTGGCTTGCGCCACACGCAGTGCCAAAAGTGGCTAAGCACGAGCTCATGTGAGCTCCATGCCGCTTACAAAATTGGCTTCTACCTGGAAGAACCTGACTACCTATCATGAACGAAACCCTTATGGACGCACCAGAGGCGAACGAGCCAGTATCAATCTCCGCTCTTGCAGCGGGAAATTTGCACCACGTCTTCAGTTACCTCCCTCCCAAGGACTTGTGCTGTGTCAGCGCGACCTGCAAGCATTGGAGAGACTTGAGTCACGATCAGGCTGCAAATAGAGCCTGGCGGTACTTTTTTGAACAGCGATGGATCACAGTGCGTGCACAAGAGAAGCACAGCACTTGCTGGCAAACAGAATATGGCAGCAAGATGAAGAGGGTCAGCTGCTGGAGTCGTAAACATTATCAGCAAGACAGTCTATATGGCCACAGCAGCGGTGTGCAATGCCTTGGGATCATGCGAGGTCATGGTGTTGCTGCTACAGGTAGAGGCCAAGAGGCAGTGCACCCCTTGTGCTGAATGCATTTTTCATGTCTTACGCATGGATATCTGATTGGCATATTTGCAGGCTCTTCTGACAGGACAGTAAAGCTCTGGGACATGCGAGCAGGCATGCCACTTGCAACCAGCAAGCTGCATGGAGGGACAGTACGCTGCTTAGCTGTGGACGAGGACATGCTTGTCAGTGGTAGCTCAGACCACAAGCTCAGAGTATGGCTTGCTGACCGCAATAGCAAGGCAGGCGTTGACCTTTCAGATCCTATCAGACTGGCCAAGGGCGGACACACTGGACCTGTTGCTGCTGTGGCGCTGGACGGACAGTAAGCAGCAGTCACTTCCTTGCTTACCACGTTCACAGGGATTACGTTGCATACGCTGCTGGCAGCAGGATCCATAACATTCCTCACACACCTTCAGCTGCTCATTGTGCTGTGAGTACTGCTCACAGGTCTTGCTGCATCACCTCAGCACCTTTGCACCTGTGCGCTCCATTCTTTACCCCTGCCAATGCAATGAGGCCATGTGCTCTGAGTAATGCTCACAGGTTTTGCTGCCACTTCAGCACCTTTGTATCTGTGAGCTCCATTCTTTACCACTGCCAATGAGGCCACGGAGTACATAGCCCAAATCAGCCGCATTGCAGGTGCATATACAGCGGATCTTGGGACTACTCTGTCAGGGTATGGCACCGCAGCAGTCTCACCTTGGCAGGTGTAGTGCCCTTTGATGACTGGGTCTTCAGTCTGGCATCCAGAGGAGACCATTTGCTGGCTGGAGTTTCCTCTCGGCTGCATGTGCTTGATGTGACCACACTGAAGCCACTGAAGCGCATCTGGCATCAGGTGATCCAACTGCATGCACCATGCAGTTTAGTGGATATGAAGACAAGCAGCTGTCTCGAGAGCGGCACAGAGCAGTGACACTTGTACTGCAGTGATGCTTTGCTTGAACATGGGCTGTACTGAAGAAGACAAGCCCAGCTGCTTGGCATGTTCAGGGACAGCAACTGTCACTGCAGTGTCAGCGGCAGCTTGGTACTCAATCAAAGGCTCACAACTTGCACTCTGTCTGGTCTGTTGCCGATGCTTGATGCTGTGTCTTGCAGGCAGGAGCTGTGACCAATGTGGAGGGCACAAAGGACGGGCGGATAGCCTTCTCAGGTGGACAGGATGGACGCATCCTGGCTCATGACCTGCGGTGAGTAGTGCATCCTCATTACAGCGTCAGCCAGCTTACCAGTCACTGTGCACCTGGACAGTGCAGCTGCAGTGTAGGCTTGCAATTTGTCATTGTGATGCTGAGATTGGTCAAATACAGAATATCACTTCAGCACTTATGCCTCCTGTTCTGACAAACCTCCAGGCAGCTGCTGCAAGTGAGTCTCAGTGAGGTGCAGGGTGAGCTTTTGAGAAGCTGCATCTGCTTGGATGCATGCAAGGACATGCGCTAGATAGATTGCCAAATTTACCAGCAACAGCATGATCTGTGCTGCATGACTTCATCATTGGAACCTTCGACCAGGCATACTTGCTATGCTTGCACCTCACTGAGCTGGGCTGCATGCAGGCTGCCTGATGCATCAGCCACAGTAGCCACGCTTTGGGAAACATCAGCTGGGGTGGGGTCTTTGACCCTAGAGGACCCCTGGCTGGCAGCTGCCCTCAGTGATGGGACAGTGGCCCTGCTCAATACTGAGGTAGCCATGAGGCAAAGGCACCATGGCCGCCCCTCCAGCGCATCCCTACCCCCCAGGAGGGTGTTCCAGTTGCCTGGTGGAGCTGCTTACTGTGCAGATTTGGCTGATCAGTGGCTAATTGCTGGCTCAGGTCAGAACTGTGTTTAAGTGCAAGTGGAAACGCTGAACTTATTTGGCTCACAATGTATAAACCATGGAATTTACAATTTATCAATTGTATAAATACCGTTTTTAGCCCGGTCTGTAAGCACATGCTGGGTCTGGATGCTTCTCACAGCATGTCTGGCAATTCCTAAAACATCTTCACAATGTAGAAACGCGTTTTTCCTGTCCCCAGACATTTCTGAGTTTAGATTTCCAGTGTAGGGATGACATTTCTGAATTGAAATAGACGTATCGGGATTCAAAAGAACAGTTTGTCTGTATTTGTTTTGTGGTCAGCCCATTTCATTTTCCAGCAACTCAAGAGCCCACCTCAAAATTAGGCCCTGGTATCAGGAGCACGAAAGCGCCGTAAGGCAGGCGGTATGACCACACTCATTGAGCCATGTTGTTGCTTACTTGGCACAGTGGAGCTGACTTGGCACATCAGAGCTGACCTGGCATGCTGGAGCTGACTAGCTGACTTGGCACATCTGAGCTGACTCGGCATGCTGGAGCTGACTTGGCACATCAGACACATCAAAGCTGACTTGGCACTTGACATGATGGAGCTGACATGGCATGACTTGTGTGCAGAGAGTGGGATGACGTGCAGCTGGGACTTCAGCAGGGCAGAAGAGAAAGAGCAGCAGGTGCTCGCAGCCAAAGCAGCCAGAGGCAAAGCACGCCAGCAGAAGGCTGAGCGCCACTCTCAAAGGCTCACCCAGCAGCGTGAGAAGGCTGCAATGGCTCTGGCCAGACTGACAGCCAACCCATTGGATGCAGATGAAAATGAACAAGAGCGTGACAGCGTACAGGCACCTGCAAGCGCGGAAAGCAGTAGTGTGAGTGATGAGCATTTGGGTGTAGCTGCTGATCAGGCATGCAGCCAAGACAGCGGGGCCGCACACATGAATGCAAGCGCAGAATCCATTCTTGATGCACGTGACCGAGCTGAAGCTTGGCAGATGCCCAACAGATACTGCGGTCAAGCAGAACATAGACAGACAGCAGCCTTGCAAGGGGCGCGATCCTTGCCAGTGACAATCCGGCATCATGCCAAGTCCCAATCAGCAGAGCATGAGAAATCTGACCGGCAAGCAGAGTCAGCATCACCCATGCAAGTTGGTTCGGGCCCGATGCGGCGGCTTGCTGGTGTAGCGGGATATTCATCAAGACACATGACTGTTCCAGGGCCGCTGTTGCACAGCTGCGCAATTGAGTCTCGCCGGGACAGTCCCTCAAGCATGCAAAGCTGGCAAATTGTACGGCCCAGGCCTGTCAAGAGTGACAGATCTGTTACTCAGGGACTCTCTCACATTGATGTACAAGCCTAACATTAGCAGTACTGATTAGTCTGCAACAATACTCTGCACAAACTGACCAAGTGATATGCTTTGGAATGGGCCTGCAGCACCCTTGCACTGTTCCGTCAAGGACACTGTGGTACATTCAACACCTCATCAGCTAGTCTATTGTCCAGCGCACATGGCATATCAAGCCTGCACAGAGATATGTTGGAACGGTGGAATACATGTAGAGTCAGAGGCAAATGTGTGGCTGACAAGCTGCCACTCTGTAATCGATTCGTCACTTTAAGGCTTAAGCCAGCAACTTGCTCCTGGCGATCTGGAAGCACGCACGACCGAATTCACAGCACACGGTGTCAGATCTAGTGTCGCATCGGATTAACTCTCAAAAGGTATTTGAACCCTGCATCGATGTGCTATGTAGGCATGCAAGCCTAAGTACTGCCCCCTTTCTGAGACAACGTCACTGCAACCTCGAAGATCCGCTGTCTTGTCTTCCGGTAAACTAGCGTGACACGCGAGCCTGTGCTTCAGGTGCATCCAAATTAGCGGCACTGTAAAGATGCCTGTAGCCGGTAGCAGCAAAAGGGATGCTTGCAAAACAGAGGCATGCGCAATTCAGGACTGCTTGGCCAAGAACGACTATGATATGAGCAAGTGCAAGGACAAGGTGGACAAGTTGAAAGACTGCTGTTCCAAGAACCTCAAGGAGTCTGTGCATTGTGGTATGATAGACTCAAGAACTGACACAGACTCTGGAGACAGTCAAAAGCCAGATGATCAGGTGTGCTTTGCCTGTACAATGTTTGACAATGCTTTGTTCCCTTGCATCTGTGATCTATGGTAATTGTTGCTTGAAGTGCACCATCATGAAGTGCACATTCCCTGCAGGTCTTCAAAGGACGCTCTTGAGTTTCAGGCTGCTGACCTAACAAGCAATTTACAATCTGAAGGACAAATTTGTTCAGAATCTTGGGCCTGGCATGTGCTGCTGGCTGTCTGCAGATATCAGGATATCACTGCAACACTTAAACATTACTGAACGTCTACTGTATGTGAGTGTGTTTGTTATGACATGCAAAATCTGCTTGCGCAGGCTTGCAGTGCTTTCATTTAATTGGCCCTGGCTTCCAATATGTTGGTTGTGTTGGCATATCAGCTGCACTGTGCTAGGTAGATACGAGTATTGCATTGTTTTGTATTGCTGTAGGCTGCAATATTAATTAATGATGCGTGAGTTGTGTCCCTCAAGGCAAGCATGCCCAGTGTCTGTTTGTCATTCATGTGACGTTTGTGTCCACAAAAACCTCAGCTCAGATGCTAGTAATCCAAATGGATGAGGCCGGACTCTTTGAAGTACAATGTGTAATCACTTTGTACACGTACATGCTGTGGCAAGGTTCATTAGAAGTCCTATAGCTCATTGTACCCTGCTACTTTTGGCCTACAATACATGCACCATTAATCACTGTTTCCAGTTGTCATTGCCATGCCACACGGCATGCGCATACCCTTGATATTGCATTGCGAGATGCATGTCAATCCATTGCGTAGTCTGACACTACGTTGCTTGACTGCATACTGTATCTGATGCAATACCCTTATGATCCAGGCACTTTGTCAACCTCTGCAAATTGATGTGTCCTTCCTATTGCATGCTTTGTCCGCCACGAGCTTCATGGTACTTCTAAAGTGTTTGAAGAAGCACTGGCATGCAACACATCATTTGCTTAAACAACAGCAATGCAGGATGCACAGGCATAAATACATGCACAAACTTAAAAAATGGGAAAACACTACAGCACTCAAGGTCCCCGGGCGATCACTCTGCCGAGCACTAGTTGAGCCCAATCCAATTTGACTTCCCTGATCGACCGAGAAGGGGTACTTTCTGGAAGGTATGGCCGTAGCATGGAAACTAGCCTGAATCAACTTTTCATGATAACAGCTCCACAACACCATGCAGCAGCAAAGCAGTAAAGTGCCCTACTATGTTCAGACTTTAGGGGCTGCCACAATTGAGGTGCCTCATGTATATACAATATATTGACTTGTGCTGTCAGTTGGTGTCAACTGTGCTAGCTAAAGTTACATACAAAGTATGGGCATAGCTAAATGGTTTGTCAGCCTGACTACCGGTACTGGTCAATTGATTTGCAAAATTATAGTCACAAATTAGCTAAGTAGGCACATATGAACATCTCATAGCATCTATGGATCTGCAATGCCTGTGTGCATTGCATGCTAGGACGTCGATATTGTCACCATTGCTGCATCTCAGGCCTGCCCTGTCCCCGGAATCCAGATGCTGTCAAGCCTGACTGATGTGCTTCTTGATACTGTTCAGGCTGATACATGACTGCAGGTGGTGCATCGTAACTCCAACTTCTGACAATCTGGACGGTTGCCCTGCACAACACAGTGCTTTTCATTTGTTCCTTTGTTAGAATGGATCTCAGATACAACAAATGAAACACTGTATCTGACATCTTATCTATCATCCAGGCATTTCATCGGGCTCTGCAAGTCAGTGCATCCTTGGGGACGTGTATCTGACTTGCAGAGCCCGGTGAAATGCCTGGATCATAGATAAGATGTCAGATACAGTATTTCATTTGTTGTACAGTACAGTCAACAAGCCATGCATGGCTGACAACATGCTCAGTGCACCAGAACTTGTACAAGCATATGACATGTCAACCTTACAGCTCAACGTCTACTTACAAAAGCTCAATAAATTCATATGATGCTTGCAATGCATGCATACATCCATCAATGGTCGAGATGCAAGCCTTAGGACAAGCCCACTTGATACCTGACAAGCAGGGTGTCATGGAAGAGGTAGTGCTTAGCATGACTCATCAGGTGACTCAGCTTGACCGCCTTGGGGTAGGCCGCCACAATCCCCCTGCTGGCCAACAGGGGTCCATGCACCCTGGACTTACTTTTGGTTATGTGATGACCCTTGCCGCTCTGTATGAAGCAGCCAGGCTTGAAGTAGCAATTCCAACAAGAAGCAGGCGTTTGGACTCAACAGTGGACATGCAAACTGTTTTGAGATGTGATGACGTAATGCCCTTTGTCATTCTGCAGGCTGCAGCCAGGCACTGCCCAAAGCAGGCTCAACCTCCACAACAGACACTGAGTTTTTCACCCTTTTGGTTTTTACTCAAACTTTTAGGGCTGATGTGGGCATAATGCTTGGGCATAACAAACCCATTTGACATGTTTTAGATACTGTCCAGCAAAGGCAGCCAGGCACTTCTTTGGGACAGGATTGAGACATGTGAAGTTGAAAGATCAGATTCGGGCTGCATTGGCTCCATGGTGCCCAAAAAGACTTGGCAATTGTCTGTTGTAAACCAAGATACTGTGATCTCAATGTTTCCAAGATATTCTCTGAGACATTGTGATATTGTGATCCTGAGCCTGCTTTGAGCAATCCGCTTGCAATGGATGATGCTGAAGGTGCAGCAGCAGTCCAAATTATGATGCAGGATGCATCAACAAGAAGCCCCTAACAAGCAGGCCGATGTTTGATAGTCAGCACTTGAGACACGCCAAGATTTGCACATTCATCAATGGCCAAAAGGATCAGCTCCACCTCAGTGTAAGAGACACAGCATGATGCTGGCCAGCATGACAAACACAGGGGTAGAACAAGGGGGGTGCAGGGGTGGCACAGGGGTGGCAAAGGGGTGGCACAGGGGTGGCACAGGGGTGGCACAGGGGTGGCACAAGGGTGGCACTGGGGTGGCACAGGGGCGGCACAGGGGTGGCACAGGGGTGGCTCAGTGCTGAAGGCATGAATTTGCTGATGGAAGGCTTAAGTGCCATGCTTGCTATCAAACATGGCTTGAAGTGCCAGACGCTCTTTGCTGAGAGAGGGTCAAGGTGAAAGCCAACCTGGTCGACAATGACAATCTTGTGCAAGACCTGATTGGATGTGGCAGTACTGCCAGGCGTGGTCAGGAACAAAGACAAGTGGTTTGCTGCTTCCACTGACACTCCTGCATTGATAACAGTGCTGTCAGACAAGGACATGATCAGATAGTTTGGCAGTTTGAGAGGACACTGATGGGAGTTAGCTGCAGCGACAACACGGACAACGTGACAAACTATACAGATGCTCTTATGCTGAGCACTGACACAGCATGGCATCCACGCGCTGATAAAAGAAAACATCACAAGAAAGAACGAGGTAAAACTGTGATAAAATGCAAGGCCGCGAGACATTCCATACAGGTGGTACACATGCTGCTAAACATGCCCATACAGCATCTCTGGTAGAAGACAGACCTGCAGGATACACTTCCAGCCGCCACAGCTGGCCAGCAACCTCAAAATAGTCACTGCAGAGCCTCACTCCAGGACCCAGCCCGTGCGCAAGTGAGAACCTACCAACAGCTGATCAACTCAGAGTGCTGGAGGGACGCTGCATTCTTGGGGTACAAACATGCCCTTGCAGCAGCGCAGATGAGTACTAGCTGGACTTTTGACCTTACCCGCTGATATGATACTCGTGGCAACCCCCAAGAGTGTCAAGGTGTCTGTACGAGGAAGTTGATGGCATAGACTGGCCACTGCAGAAAGCGGAGCAAATCTTTAGCCTGAGCTCTGTATGTCCTCTCCCTGCTAACAGGTGCATTTGCCAAGATACCTGACACCTTCCCATCGTGTCCAGCTGTCGTCCTCAGACTCTGAGTCACTTCCTGAGCTACCTGATTCACTGTCTTGGCTGGGCTTACTTCTGCGCTCCTTATTTCTACGCTCATTACGCGCTGAAAGCCCGGCGCGCTCATCGTGTGCAGGGACTTGATGACCTAGCAGTGATCCATCAGGCTCAGCTGGAAAGACAGCCTGTGTAGTATGCAGCGGACTTGTCATGGTGATAGCCAAAACCCTACAGACAGCTTTAGGCAGACGCAGAGGCCACGAAGGGCACAGCCCAATTTGTGCCGCTTGTGCGCAACGCCGACTGGAGGTGCAGCAACAGCTGGGAGCTCAAGACCATCAACCAAAACTCGCAAACTCCGAGACCATCAACAGAAAATTCCCCCTTATTTTCCCTTGATTATGGAAAATTGCGACCGAAACGCTCGTGGGTAGAGGTAACGCGTCTCGAGCCGTTTGCAACAAAGCCCTTGCGGATCAGTGCAGCGGTTGTGAGGCTAGCACTTTGGGTGTCCGGTAGCTAGAGGCTCATCAGTTGCCAGAGAAGCCGCGCTTGAAAGGTAGTAAGGTAAAGCACATGCCAGGCTTGAACGACAACGATACGAGCGGGTATTGTCAGCCCCGCATTGCCGCTGCCGTTTACATTATACATTACAACGCGGACGCTGATGGGTCCGCGTTGTCAGCTTGGTGTTGGTCCCGCTTCTTGAATTCAACTGGCTGCCTACACCCCTGTATGAATCACTGGTCTTCCAATACCCTCTGAGTTGGTGCTCACTCGATGCTTGCTGTGCAGATGATGAACGATTTGCCTGACGTAGCCGGCAGTCTGTTCACGAACCAGTACAAGGCTGTCAAAATTGAAGGCAAAAGAGTCAAGCCCAACGCCCTTGAAGGCACAGGCTCGGTGCGTAGTTGTCTTATGCTTGTCAAGCTGCATCATCGACTAGGTTGCATAGTCACTGCAAGAAGCTTGACCCTCACACCAGCCTGCACTCATCTCACCTTTCCCTGGTCGGCATAGTGCTACCTGTGCCAAACAGAGTCTGTTCCCATGCTGTACGCCTATTATGCCCACCCTGTCTCACACCAGTAATCTGTTGCAGTGCTTTGACAGTACAGAGGCACTGCAAGCGCACCACCACCCCCATGCTGCAGCAGGGCTGCACCAGGAGGAGCCCTTTTGGTCAAAGGCCACCTGCTCTTACACGTGAGGCTCATGCTCTTGGCGTCACAGCCATTGACCATTGCACTTTGTCTTGCAGCCTATGTGCATATGCTGGATGTGCAGGCAGCATGAACAGGTCATGAGCAAAGCATATGGCTAAGCATCAGGCTGGCCATGACAAAATCATATCAGTCCAGCATGAGCTGGAAAGCGATATTGTTGTTATTATCAAGCTCGTATCAGTGTCATCTCAGCAAAATCCAAATCAGATCAGGACCTTTCACGACAGCACACATGCATCATGCATGTCTGTCACATGGATGAGCATTGGCAACATGATGAGTCAGCCACACAGCTTGTTTGGATAAAGATGCGGGCTTTGCCTGAGGGTTTGCACTGCTCACAACTTAACAGACATAGTGACAACATGCTGCCAACCTGACAGATACAGTGGTGACAAGACCAGTCTGCTGCAACTTCATCATTGTATTGATAGCAAATGGCACCTGAAGTGTCATGCCAGTAGTGATGCTGCAATTGAGCAGCTGGGTAATGTCCGCACCTTACGCGAGCAGTACTTTGCATGAAAATATTGCAACCACACCACCTATGGCAGCACGCAGAACAAGTGGGATGGCACATGGCATGGTTGGCATGTGAGTATGATACCTAATGTACTAATCCGCAGGACATGTGATACGCAGGATGAAGTCAGAGAGACAGGAGCCAGATCATTACCTGAAGAGGGGTCAAGGAGAATCCATCAAGGCCCATGGGGGCAGCCCCACCAGAAGGTTGCCTCACCCCCCCAAGGCTGGTGCCTATGCTGCTCGCAGCAATCCCCCCAATACTGCCTTCAGGCGCTTTTATGAAAGGGGAGATCTGCCCATTGCTGTGGAGCACAGGGGCATGAAGAATGTGATTAGCTGGAAGGTAATCATGGCTAGATGGAATCACTTTGCTAGCAGTTGAAGCATGAAAATGTGGGCATGCATGCAGGCGTATGTCAATAGACAATGAAGCTGCCTTTGCAGCTTCATATGGCTGAGATGCACAGATGCACATGCAGCCCATTATGCAGCACTGTATGCCAGTTGCAAAGATTGTGCTGTAACAGGCTGAAGCTAGCAACTCATGCTGTCTACCACATGCAAAAGCTTGCTGATGTTGAGGGGTTGATCACTCTCTTGTCCAAATCTAACTTGATAGCTTCCGCCATGCACAGGCCTTTTGTGCCATGCCTTCTTCTTCTCCACAGTCGCCATGACTTCTGCACAAGTGCTATGACTTCCTGTCAAATGCATGAAAGCAACGTCATTGTCATACATCTCTGCTTTCAAGCCAGGATGTCTGATGATTCACAACAGGCTCCACACCCCAGACTGTAAGATATCAAATGAAATGAAATTGTGTATATACAGGTGGATGTGAGCAAGCTGGATTACCACCATTACCTGCCCATCTTCTTCGATGGGGTGAGGGAAACACAGCAGCCCTACAAGTTTCTGGCAGTGAAAGGGGTGGAGGACATGCTGAAGGCAGGAGGCAGCAAGATCCTGCCAGTCATTCCCCAACTCATCATTCCAATCAAGACTGCCCTCAACACAAGGGACACAGAGGTAGGATGCTGCTCAGCCCCCCCCCCCCTTCCAAGGGATCTCCTGCACACCTTGTTTAGGCATGTCCTTGTTTGCTGAGGTAACCCCTGATGATAATAATAATAATAATAAAATCGCTTTTCATTTTTCTTTAGTGTTATGAGGTAACTTCTCCTTGAGAGGTATGCCTGGCTGGCTTTGGGGAAAGGGTGGTATTTCAAAGTTGTATCACTTGTATGATCATTGACACTCCCACCTATTCTACACATTATGTTTGGCGGTGTCAAGGTACACCTGTCATGAGTTCTAATGCCCATGGAAGTGCCAAGCGAAGCTTCTGCAGGACTCGAGCTGCAAGGCAGCAGTTGAGCTGAGAGGTTTATGATTCGGCAGCGTCAAGTCTTGGCCACTGTCACTTGTTTGCATCAGCAACACGCTGCTGAATTTGTATTGTAGGCAGATCATTTTGTCAGGCTCATGCATGTTATGGCAGCTGCCATACAACATGGCTTGATGCTGCAGTGGAGTTAATGTGTCACTGCTGCATCCTAGCAACTACTGGTGCTGCCAGCCTTTCAATGCTTGGGATCTGGGTGTAATGGCAACTTGTCACGAATCATATGTATCAATCTGTAGCTGCTGTGAAAGCTGCTCATCTGTCATCGGCTCTTGACTGATGGTCCAGCATCACCATCAGGTCATGACTAAATCAAAGAGGACATGCAGTAAGTGTGTGTCTGTGTCTGTGTCCTGCAGGTCATGTGCATCACCCTGCAGCTGCTGCAGAAGCTGGTATGCAGTGCTGACCTGGTTGGCGAGGCCCTAGTGCCCTACTACCGCCAAATCCTGCCCATCTTCAACTTGTACAAGAACAACAACAAGAACTTGGGAGACTGCATTGACTATGGCCAGAGGCAGTACACCTGCCTGGGAGAGCTCATCTCTGATACGCTGTTTGAACAGAAAGGAGGGGAGGATGCCTTCATCAACATCAAGTACATGGTGCCGACGTATGAGTCATGCGTGAACTACGCTTGAAGTGGGCTTGGCACATCCACGGCGACAGACTTAATGCTGAGAGCAGCAGACAGTCGTCACAACAGCATTTGCAGCAGTTGTATATGGTTTGGGTTCAAATTCTAGACAGTAAAAGAGGCAATCTACAGCTTTGCAGCTCCTCTGAAGAAAATGCTGCATGTTTAGACTGTATGCAGAAGCCTTTGTCAGAAGTCCTCAGTACATGTGCTCAAGCAATATTCGACTTTTACACAGTGCTGTGATTGCTTCAGCATCCTGGATGTGAGTCGAGTAGATACCTTAATGTGAGCCCACAGACTGTGCAATGCAAAGCCTCTAAGCAGTTGCAGCAGATCCTTGTCACACCTTCAGTCTGCTTCTGCTGCTGGTACTATTACAGGATGCAACAGCAAACAATCTTCTGCATATGCTTGGCACCGACTCAACATGCATGAAGGGGTGGGCCCCAGAGCAGCCCTTGCATTCCATGTGAGAATATCAGTCATGATGTCGATCAAGTTGAATGCTGCTGTCAGCCGGCTGCCATGAAAGGGACTAGCTTCTGCAGTTTTTAAAAGGGTGGCTCTTGAAAGCCACCATTGCCTCATAGCCTGTTAAGCAAGACCTGGGTTTTGCATAGAGTGATGCCTGCGCAGCGATTGCGGTTGTGAATGTACCAAGTCCTACCATCTGCTACATTTGGGACCTGCACTGTCGTTTGTCTTTCATAAACTGTCGCATTCACAATAAAAATCCGGAGGATGCACTGGTCTGCAGAGCTTGGTGCAATTCCTGGATCGTCGTGAGGTAAATACAGTCAGACACAATTAGCTGTCAATTTGTCCTTGCACAAGTAGCCTAACCTTAGTGGATCAGTGCAGAGAATGTGGATGGCACAGCTGCGTGCTGCTTTTGTTATGTCCAGCTTGTATTGACAACACAAGAGTGGCTGTGTTGACACAAAAAACGCAAACAATGAAGCTTGTTCACAAATGCGTCCTACCATAGACCTTTTGCAAGCGTGGAAAACAAAGTAACCTGATTTGCTTCAGCAGCCCAGGCTGTTCCAGCTCAATGTTATCTGCCATAGTCTGGTACACAAAAAAATCAGTTGACTCCAGCTTTGCAACTTAGCCATCACGGCAAGGAGTAGTATTGCCTGTGCTTCAAAGTATGCATTAGGCTTTCATATAGTGCAAAGAAGTACAGCGTGACAACAAATTGTGCCAAGCATGCAAGGAACAAAGGGCCAGGTACGCACACACATCGCTGGACAAACATGGCAATCTTCACCAAGAGTATTGAAAGTGATGAACACAGGCACATGACACTTGTCAGAACACCATTAATGTCTGCTTGCACTGCATGTCAGAGGAATCTAGCGCAACAGCGCTGTCGATCAACCAAACAGTGCTCCCCCCTTGAAAAGCTCCACAATGATCAGGCCAGTGAAGCCAAGCATTGCCACCCTGCCCACCCAGACCTCGTGTGTCTTGTTGAAAAATTTCAGCTGTGGTGGCAAGCCTGTCCGGCTAGCAGCCTCAGTGAGGTCATGCAGAGAAGTTCCACTGCTGTATTTGGGTATGATTGAGGCCGCAGATATGAGCAGGGAGACGAAGATGATTCTGAAGGGCACTGTGGGCACTTGCTCCAGGACTGACTTGTGACTGGTCAGTTCTCCAAAGGCTACTGCCACAAAGGCCAGCATTGCTAACCTCCCATTCACTCTCTGCATAAGGTTACTGCTGTGATTGTTTGTGCATGCTTGCGTGCAGTAAAGGGGGATAAAACAGGAAGGCATACAGTTGCATCCAAAACACAGGCCGAGCACGTAGTGAACAGCAAGTGCTGGCCAAGCTTACCTCAGGCGCAGGTCCAGTGAAAGCCATGACATCCTGTATGGTCTCTTTGTCTTCTGTGAGTGTGATGGTGCCTATTCTGCCTGTAGTCGCGGCCGTAGGTACTGAGTTGTTGCTTTCGCTTGCTGCTTTGCACTTAAGACTGGCAGTTCTGTGACGTGCTGCTGAACGGTTTGCGAAGCTTGACTGCAGTCGTTTGCTGTCAGAAAATGCTGCTACGCGGTTCTGAGATATCTGCGGAACAAGCATTTGTTACGCACACATCGTCAAGGGCAGCCAGATGTCCAAGATGTCCTGCTGGCCCTTTTGCGCTTTTACAAAGACTGACCTGTGCCTGGCGACAGACGGAAGCCTGGGAAGCGCCCAGCTGGCAATGCAGGCAATGGCTGGGCATTGGTGAAACCTTCAATGAATTGGACGTAGCCAAGAGAGTATGTGTCAGTGTCGGAAGCTATAAAGCTGAATAATGTATGCCGAGATCGCAAGGCTGACAGCGATAATGCACGCTCTGAAACCACGAGCAATGCAAATCTTACATCTAGGTTTCGAAACCCTTGCCCGCCTTCTGCATTTGGTAGTTGCCGCTGCTCATGCATGGGGGGATGATTCCCCAGCGTAATTTGCGTTACTCATGCATGAGGATCCTCAGCAAACAAGTGGGAACAGCCGTCCTTGCTTTGCATGTGTAGCCAGAGAGTCTGCAGATGCCTGCAGCCTGCAGTGCAGGCAAATATATAGAGGGTCACTGTCTCCCAATGATGTTGCCGCCACAAGTGTGCACTGAGTTGTCACTCTGCACGAAACAAGGTCTTGAACAGGTACCAGCCGCTGATCAGCGTGACATTGCCGATGGGTCAACAGACAATTTTGTAAATTCTAGCGGCAATTCCCAATTGCAATACAGCTGTAGGCAATCTGTGCACCGGTGTACCCTCGAAGGCTGCAATGACAGCAGGGGATTGTTGACGATGCAGGTATGGCTCTCGTTTCAAGTTACAGTTTTGAAGAGTCTTTTGATGATACTGCCATTCTAAAAGGATACTTGCAGCTGGATGCATGTTGCAACAAAATTGTCATGACTCAGCTGCCATCTAGTGACACTGCTTCCGAGAGCTTCGATTCTTATCCGGGCACCTCTCATAAGGAATGGGTACATCGGTCTGCTGCAGATCAGGGCAGAGATCAGTAGTGATTGCCCTGCCGTTCCATCCGTGTGTCGGATGTCAGTGTTGCGGTAGCGCAGTCATACGTTACAATCGTCCCGCGACTTCCAGATCACTGCGTTATGGTATCGCTCAGGCACGCGACCATCGGATTTCTGGTCATCTACTCTACCTTGGTGATGACGAAAAGTGCTCAGGTGCGTGTCGATGTTTGGGCGTTGTTCAACTGACGTCAAAGACAGCAACAAGGAGATACAAACTTTATAAGAGCTGCTGCGTGATGCTTTCACTGCCTCAGGGTCTTCAGCAGACCGCGCAGTTCTCCACACTTATTGCGTTGAACCCCAGCACTGCGACCCAGCCCTTGGACCTGCCTCCGACGCAAAGTCCTCTCAATTTGACCCTTGTATACCCCGCTGCTGGTCAGTACTAAGTCAGTGGCCTTTCCAGACTGGGAGACTCTTTGCAATTGCTCCTTCATGCATCCCACTCCCTTGTCCTGATAATGTTGATCACTATGCATCTCATGTTGACCGTCAACTTGAAGAAAAGAAAAGAAAAAGAAAATCTTACGCCGTTAGGCGTGATAACGGGAACGCGCACACGGCTTGAACGTAACCCGAGGCCGTTAAGCCCGTAAGATTTCGAGCATTATGT
>JAABUP010006286.1_pt1 | contig 17082 bp, 18 predicted proteins | sample 5559201 | NCBI WGS metagenome assembly JAABUP01 (sample SAMN10711887, study PRJNA513373) | rock metagenome | isolation source: Antarctica rocks | place: Antarctica
CTACCTTGCCCAAGGTGGGGCAGGCGAGGGGCGGAAAGGGAATTGGGGGGGAGGCTTTGGTTGTGTTTGCAGCTGCATTGTGTGCTACTTCTTTCTGCTGGTGATACTTCTGCACAGTGTGACACTGTGATGCAAACATCAAACACTCATCAGCTCTGGTTCAGCAAGATAGCAGTGCTGTTGGAGTCTTGATGCTGCATCACAGTGACACGCCGTGCAGAAGTTTCACCGACAGAAACACAGCACAATGCACAGCCATGGCCCACAACGGCACATTCACATCAGCTGCAGATTGCCTCAGAGTTTTGCACTAAGTCCATCATTCCATCAAGCTGCATGCAGCCTCCTACCAATATAGCCATAGATCTCACCTGTGCGCATTCTCCAGACAGCAATGTGCTCTTCTGAGCACCCAGCTGCTTTTACATTAGTCATGGCGCTAAGCAGTCTGTGCTGCAATGCAGGGCTAGGAAACTTTACTAAAGCAGTGGGCAAGGGAATGGGCAACCCCTGCTTCCGGATCATCCAGACACATTTTGCCAAGAACAACAATGTTGGTGATGTGGCAGCCAAAGAACAGGTGAGGATTGCTGCTTTGCCTTTGCAGAAGCCTGTTGAATCTCCAGCTATGTCATACGACCCCAGTGTTCCCCTGTTTGTGCGCTTTGGTCACAGTCTTGTTGATTGTCAAAGCTTCTCTGAGCGTCTGTTAGGCGTCTGTGAGTTCCGTTATGTGGTAACAACCATCCTTTGAAACGTAAGAAAAGAGAAAACAGAAAAGAAAATTGTCCTTCGCACAGTGCTTTCACCAAAAAGATTCTGTGGCATTCGTTTGTTGCTCTGTATGGTTGCCAGTCAAGCAAACATCAGTATCATGGTAGCTGCTCTCAAGTATGTACAGTCATAACACTGGACACTTCTTTGCAAACTGCACAGCTCATAAACACCACAGTATGATCACGCCAGCTCCGTGAGCTTCGCACATACAGGTGTGGGAAGTCGTGGCGCAGCTGATAGGTTTGGCCCTCAGCGTTGCTCTATTGAATGGCATAGATGCTACTGGGGACCCCACAAATGCTGTCTGGGCCTGGGTGGCCATCCAGTCTGTCCATGTGGCTCTGCGATACAAGTCTCTCAGCGTGATTCAGCTACCCACCTTGAATCAGAAGCGCTCCTGCGCTCTTGTGAACGCCCATCTGCAGGGTCAGCAACTACCAGGTAAACTTGATGCGTCCTCAGTGATGCTGATGTGTCCTCGGTGCATGCATGCATGCACAGCAAGGTTGACAAGGTTTGCAAATAATATTAAATAATTTACAGGCGTTAGAGCTAACTGTTTTTGCCAGGTACCTACTAGGTGCTCTCAAGATTCTCAATATTGCTTTAAAAGAAACTTGCCACCTGCTATGGGCAGCAGCACACAGCAGCATCATTGTGAATTGTGTGTGTTTGTTCAACTTTACAAACGCTGCTCTAAAGCTGCTGATACCGGCAATGTTGATTATAGGCAAGTGCAGCTGGAGCAAGGCTTTGCGCTCTGCATAGCACTGCTGGAAGCCTTGCAGCCGCAATCATTAGCCATGCCTGATTTGTCTGACTGTGAACAGTCTTCATCAGCCTGTTGTTTTGAACGTACAAATATCCCACGCCACGCAATGACAAAGAACAAATGTCCAAACAGTCTGAAAAGGCTGTTTGTTGCGTAATGTGCATACATGCCATGCAATGATGAAAAACAACTTTGTGAATTGTCTGAATCAGGGCTGTTTGTTGCAGATGTGAAGACAGGCAACTATGAAGAGGCAATGCTTGCTGGGCCAACCAGCAGCACCCCTTCCGTGCAGTTTGGCTGCAGTGCCTCAAAAGTCTTCAGTGACTCTGACGCTGTAAGCACAACATGCTTCAAAACGGGCTATAGCTTGGATTGCCTTGTTGTCAAACTGTGTCTTGGCATGTGATGTGTGTCTACCTGTGTCTGGGCATATGTTGTGTACACCCAGCATCGTACTTAAATGCTTGTCTGCGCCCATTCCATGGTCCTCCTTTCCTAGCATCAACTCATGACTCATGGCCATGTTACAATACTGGGCAAACACCAGCCAAGCACTCTGTTTGGAAGAATTGTGGGTTTAGGGTTTAGGGTACAGACACAAGCTTTTGATTATACAGACAGGATGCGACAGACAGGACATGACAAATAGGATACACAACAGTGACACAACCTGTCCTCGCAGCCAACTCTGCGTCGCGCTGTGCAGACTCAGAGGCTTCTGTCTCTTGCTGAGCTGTACTCGGAAGAGAGGTACATTCTGGTGTGGAAGGGCTGCAAAGGACAGGTCCTGCTACAGATGGCAGCTTGTCCTACAGACAGTCTAAGGGCGCTTTGGCAGGTAAATGCAGCACAGCCCCACACATTTCGTGTCAGGCCTTTGTTGGTGACAATTTGCTTTGTTCCTACCAAAAACTGGTATTGTGTGTCACAAATTTGTCACAAAGTTGCTGAGATTTGAAGGTGTGGCAAGAAAAACAACAAAGCCTTGGCAGCTGGTTGGTTCAATGTTGTCCAGGCTATTGAGCATTTGTGTGCTGCAAGCAAATTGCTGCAAGCACATTCTGTGGGGCATTGTAGCAATAAAGTTGCACATGCAGCAGTAAGATCAGCATGGATGGTATGAGTCTATAGTTTGGCCGGCAGGCTGTATCCCACTAATTGACAGTACCCTGCCGTGACATGACTGACTGGAGTAATCTTGCAACTACGTCACCCCTCACGCGGTATTGTGATACGCATGTAAGCTCATGCTGCACAAGTTTGCTAGGAGTTGTGCTTGGCATGCACCATGATTTTGCAGCTGTTGCTGTATATATATGATGCAGTTTGTTTGAGCCCAAGCTGCCTGCAGGCTGGCTGGCTGGCAAACAAAGGCATCCAAGACGCCTCAGACAGTCAGCTGTTGCAAAGCCTGACCGCAATGCAGGCCAACATTGAGAGTTTTCTGCAAGCGACACAACAAGCAGGTGAGCTTGTTCCAGACTGTGTCTGATGCATGGTCAACTACATGCTTTTAAACATTGAATATTGCAATGAGACGTGTTGGCCTCCACAAAACATCACAATCAGGTATCCTCACACAATGCACTGTGCAGGTTGGGACACAGACAGGATTCTTATCAGAAGTAATGAGGACAGGTTTTCTGTTGTGCAAGGCAGTTGACATCAGTCAATGAAGGAGACGCACACGATTGAACTTCGCCATGACCAGCATTGACAGCACGGATGTAGATGCTGCGGGGATCCATCTGTTTTTTTAGCAGGATGCCTGTGTCCTCTTGTCATGCCATTGTTGTCAAACCGCTATAGAATATGCCCGTTGAGAGCGGTTGAGAGCTGTCTGCGAGACTGCGTGTAAATTGAATTTGGGGCATATTCATCCGCGCTAAGGAAGCCACCTGGGCAACTGATGCAAGCATGACACATAACTATCACATCAACGAGCGGATGACAAAAAGCGCCAGCGTGGCTACATGTGACCATCAGCCAGTACGATTGTATGTGTCAAAGGTCAACAAGGTCTTGCGTCATTTATGTTGGTCGAATACTAACTGCCCTCTTGAGTCAATTTTTCGCTCATTGAAGTTTCACGTGTGTTGGATAATCCCTTTTTCAACCGTCGTTGTCCCGCTCCTCTTCCTCACTTTGGAAAGAGCGTGTGCTTGACCTTTGCTCTGTGGTCGCAGCGGCCGAGTTCGCTGGGCAGATCTTAGCTGGGGGAAGCCCGATAGCTAGCTTGGAGGCTTTGTAGGCCCAACGGCCAGCTTGAAAGGTGTTGCTTGGTACGCCCAGCCGTCAGCTTCTTCACCCGTCCGATCCCTCCCACGGGCATATTGCTCGTCTTTTGCCTCGCCTACTGCGGAGAATTGCAATCGCCTGATCTCAGCCAACGGTCACAATCAAAGAGGCTGTTGGGTCATAAGGTTTTGGCAGTGCAGACGGCAAGGAGCAGTGCGTAGGCACGTGAGAGGTCCTCACGCTCGGCCAAGTAAGGTCGTGCTGTGCCACTTGTAACTACGGACAGCACAGGCGAAGCAGCTCAGTTTCGCACGCAGTCTGCTTACATCAACAACAACCTTTCCCTTTGCCCCGGCGCCGGTTGTTACCGGTTGCCACGTATCGATCCGAGCACTTCTACGCAAGCCGCTGACCTGATAGCGACGGGATCATGTCAAACCAGATGTGGACACACACACAGCGGCAGAACACCATTTCGCAGCTGTAAGTAGCTTGCAAGCTTTTGTGACTTGGGATGTCAACTACTGCTTGTGTGCAAGCGAGCTTCGTCCTCGCAGCCTCGTCTTGACTTCATCACGCCCTTCTCCGTGAGGTGTGTTGTAAACTGCAAGGTCACAGCGCAAATTTGTCGACGTTTCGTCGCTCAGGACATACCTTATCCATTTCGCTTGCGAACACTGCTTTTACGCGGTAAACGTTGGAACTGCTTAGGTAGGTGACTTGCTGTCTGCAGGGCACAGAAGATGTCACACCTGACAGCAAAGCCTCTGGCAGAGCTGCACCAGCTAGCGACTGATCTGGAGAACCTTGCCTTCAGCAAGGCACAAGGCAATCAGGCAAGCCAGCTTCTATAATCAAGCACCAGCACAGGCAGCCAGGTTGCTCCTTGTTTGACCAGCACTCTTTGCGTGCAGGAGCAATATGTCAACATCCTGTCCAAGAGGATGAAGAAGCTTGAAGCACAGCAGAGCGGTCTGGCAACTCAGCAGCCAAGCAGCGTTCCTCAGGTGCTGCAGCCACAGGATCTGGCTCAGCAGCAGCACCTGCGGCTGCAACAGCAACAGCAGCAAGCTCAGCAGCAGCAGCTGCTGCATCAGCGGCAGCAGCAACAGATGCTGCTGCAAAGATCTCAGCAGCAGATTCAACACCAGCGGGCCCAAAGCATGCAGGCTCAACAGCAAGCCATGGCTTCAAGTGCTGGCTCACATGATGATGACCAGTTTGCTCAGATGTCTGATGTCTTTGGCCTCTACAACTCTGCACCGTCTGCTTCTGCCAGCAGCCAACAGCCTGTCAACCAGGCTTACATGCACGCCCAGTCGCAAGCTCAGGCTCAAAAGCTGCAGCAGCAGCACAAGCAGCAAGCTGCACAGATGCCTCAGATCCCTGGGCAGCTCTCTGATCAGCTCAAGCAACAACAGCAGCAAGCTCAGCAGCAAGCTCAGCAGCTTCAGCAACGCCAGTACCAACAGCACCTACTCCAGCAGCAAATGAGGCAGCAGCAGCAGCAGCAGCAGCAGCAGCAACAGCAGCAGCAGCAGCAGCTACGCCTTCAGCAGCAACAGCTGCAGCAGCGTCAGCAGCAGCAAGCGCAACAGCCAGTGTCTGCTGGCTACTCACAGCAAAGCCAACAGCAAGCTGCCTGGCAACCGCCTCCACTGAGTGTTTCACAGCAGCAGACAGGCTCAGGCATGTCTCTGGCTGACAGCGAGAATGAGGCTCGCCTGAACAAGTTTTGGAGCATTCAGGAGACGATTCGTAACGGCTACTTGTACCAACTGCAAGCTCTTCACAGCGATCCTTACCTGAGGCCGCCTTTCCTTGCTGAGAAGTGCAAGGTCTGCTTTATACAGTGCTGTTATACTGAACATAGTGCAACAGTGCTGTTATACTGAACATAGTGCTGTCATACTGAACATAGTGCTGTCATACTGATCAAACACAAGGCGTGCATGCTTCACAGTGCATGCATCACAGTACGTACTATATGTATGAGGGATCGGAGAAACCCCAACTCGGGATATATGTACATACTGTCATGCATTTACATACTGTAGGTCATATCCTGCCAACTCCATAGCTGCCTTCTTCATTTCTGGTCGCAAGGAACCACTGAGCATCAGACAGAGTCTTACACAGCCATGATGTACATGACACACATGATGCACCGCTGACACACTATAACAGAGCCATCAGCTAGAGCGCATGACCTGCTGTGTGAAGATGCAGTCTTCAAAAGAATGAGCCAACATGACGTTCAGGGTGGTGTGCAGGATTATGTTGTCAGAGCTTTGCGGGTGTCATTGCTGCGCAGGGGGGATCCCCAGTCCATGGCCCATGTGGGTACAGAAATGCTGCCAAAAAAGGTACACCCATGTGTTCTGTCAGTTGACAGCTTGTCCTGCTTTCTGACCTCAAGCAAATGGTTAATGGTCACCCACATGCTCTGTCAGTGGTTGCCAGCTTGCTGGGACATGCTGCTACCTCCAGTCATGAGTTGACTGTCTCAGTCTTGTACCACTGATTATTATGCCCTCCTGTCTGACCTCAAGCAATTGTCAAAGCGGTCATCATTTTTACTCCCCCCGTGTTCTGTTGGTTGACAGCTTGCCCTCCTGTCTGACCTCAAGTAAATGCTTAGTGGTCATCAATTTGACACCTACGTGCTCTGTCAATTGTCACCAGCTTACCCTCATTTCTGACCTCAAGCAATTGTCAAAAAACTGTCATTATGACACCCACATGTGCTGGCAGTTGTTGCCAGCTTACCTTCCTACCCTAAAATGAACCTCAAAGGGGCTGAAATAAAGCTCAAAGGGGCTGGAAAATAACTCAAAGAGGCTGTCATTCTGACAACCGCATGTGCTGTTGATTGTCGCCGGCTTGCCTTGAATTTTGACCTCCAAACACATGCCAAAGTGGTTCGTCTGACACCTGATATGACACCCATGACCCATGCATGACATGGTTGCAGTCATGCACAAGGTCACCATGAGCTTACTGGCTGTTTCCATTCACACACTTGATGTTCTTTAATACTATGACAACATGTATAATACCATGTACCATGTAAACCCAAAGCACAGCTTGGCAATCATCTTCTTCCCTCCCACCTGCCTCCCAAGCGTATCCCGACAGTAGCAATGCCTGATATCAGTCCCCGGGCATTCCTGAGTTTAAATTCACTCTGCGACATGAGCCTTTTTTACAGGACTGATGCTTCTGTACTTCAATATGCTTCTGTATCCCAAAGATGAGATCCATTCTCAACACGTGTTGGGTTACACATCATCGTGCTGTCAGTTTTCTCAAGCTACTCTTGTCAGCACACTCCGGCGGCACAACTCTGTTCACAACCCTGGCGTCATTGTGAATCCTTCATTGGAAACCGCGCCCATCATAGCCATTGTTTGTTCAGCTGTGTTAGCTCACAGATTTGCCAGGCAGATTGATCCAATACCTAGCTGCTAACAAGCTTGTCTATGATGCTGCAGTTAGCTGGCGTCCAGTTGATGCTAGATGACCTTGAGGTCAGCGTCAAAACTGTCAAAGCAATGCTGGCTAAGGCTAAAGAAGATGTAAGCTGCTCAGCTCAAACAGCATGCATCCCACAGGACTCAAGCAATGCATCTTGATAAGTACACTGCATTCATGTTCTTGCTGCAGCCTGTCAACAGCGTTGTTGACAGCATCAGCAACAAAGTGCTGCATTCCTGACTGGCTTTCTCATCATTATATGGACTCGTCGCCTTCAATGGTTGCCTCGCATCACTGCCTTTCATCATTGCCTTTCATCGCTGCCTTTCATCACTGCCTTTCATCATTGCCTTGCCATGTGTGTTGACAAAGGTGGTGTGATTGTGTGATTGAGCTCTGCCTCATGAGTCATAGCTACATTGTGTTTTGTGCACGACCGTTTGAATTTGAAGTTGTTTGCAGGCTGCAAGAGCTGCTGGAGCACAGCACACACAGTCGCACCCCATGCACATGGGGGCCACCCCCCAGCAGGGCCTACCCACCCCCCAGCATAGGCCTGGCACCCCAAGCACAATGCCAGTAGCAGCGAATGGGCATGAGGGGTTCGCTGGGGAATCTGGTGCAGCTGCAACCCCTGGTGAGCTGTTCTTCTTCTGCTCTGCTTGCCATTCACTGCTGCAGCTGTGCAGTCATGACAATGGTCTTGAGGTTGTTTGCCGTTTCAGTCTGCCTGGGCAAACGGTTGTGGTTGGCAGGAATAGTTTTTGGTACTCTAATGAATGACATGAAGGCGTCAATGAAGCAGCCAGCTGGACACAATGCAGAGTTGCTGTCTGTGATTGTGCTTCAAATACATGTGTGCACAGCTGTACATGCAAATGCATGCAGTATGTCTGGCTGCACAGCCGTCTGCCAGCTGGCACCTGTGTCAGTCATCCATGTGGTCAGCTGTCATATTGTACCATGCTGTTGGTGGTTGTGCAAACCCTTGTATCATCACCAATGCCTGGTACTCTTGATCAGATTACAGTCAGACAGTCATGTGACTGCATCCAACAACTTTGTGTTATACAATTACCTGATGAAGGTGGTGCAGGTGGTGCTGGCAGATCTGTCAGCCTGTTGACAGAGTTACCTCAGGCGCCTGCCTCTGCCACCGCTGGCTCCACTCCAAGCCCACTGGCGCCACCGCCAGGAGCATCGGCTCCAGCAGTGGCACCGTTCACTACTTCAGCTGCAGCGCCAGATGCCAAGCCAGTACAAGCAAAGAGCGAGGCTCGGGCTACCACCCCAACCCCTGCATCGCACGCAGACACAGACATGGGGGTCAAGGCTGAAGAGGAGCAACAGCAGCAGACCGGCGCAGCATCAAGCCTGATCAGTGCAGTGCCGACCCAGACAGGGGTCAACCCCGACGCACCCCCTCAGCTACCCCCCGCGCAGTCCATGCTGGAGGAAGGCCATGTGTTCATGCCACAAATGCCAGCTGACCTGCAAGCTGAGCTGGCAAGCTCGGCCTCATCCAGTTTCAATGGCATTGCCACATTTGGCATCATGCAGCAGCAGCTGTCTTCTACCTTTGATGGCAGTCCACTGCTGGCTGGGGATTTTGCTGCTGACCTGTTCTCATCCCCAGCCTTTGCTGTGACAGACGTGGTTGATGATGACAGTAAGGGAGCAGTGGGTGATGCAGCTGTGGGAAGCAATGTTGGAGCTGGGTCACCCATCATTGACATTGCTGCTTTCAATGCAGCTACAGGTGTGATTTTGCAGCCACAGTCTTTATCTGCAGCAGCAGCATGCACGCATGCATGCATGCATGCATGTAGCATTTCAATTCCACAAGTCCAAGTCTAGTTTGAGCATTCTGAAAGGGCAAGTATGTCTTCAGCCCTGGAGCTTCCACAAGCATTGCTTCCTGTGGAGGCTGTCTGAGTGTCAGTGGGATGCATTGCACTGCCACCAAGCCACTTAGCAAAACACTGATTGCAAGTATTGGCACACCTACAGGTGCAGCATTGAGCAGGTCCCAGACAGCCCCCCCAAACGCCCTGCTTGACCCACCCCACCCCACTCCAATCACTCCCACCATCCTATCCACCCTGGCCAGCACAGCATCTGCAGAAGAGGCGGGAAATGATCCCAGCTCTCCCGCCAGCGCCACCACCGCCCACCAGCTGCAGAAGAAGAGGAGTGCAGATGCCAGGGAGGCCCAGTCAACCCAGTCAGCCCCCTGCCTGGGGGGCCTGGGGAAGCGGCGGGCTTCAGAATCCAACATCAGTGTGCACATGGATGGCAAGAGGTCAAGGCCTCGTCTAGCTCATGTTGAGGCTGCTATCAATCAGGTGCGTCTTTGCTGCTTGTGCTGAAGTGGGTTTTGGGCGTAAGCATTGTTTCAAACTCGATGCATGTTGGCGCTAATGTCGAATAGGTGCGTCTTTACTGCTTGTGCGGAAGTGGGTTTTGGGCTCAAGTCTTGTTTCAAACTCGATGCATGTGGATGCTCATGTCGAGCAGGTGCGTCTTTGCTGCTTGTGCAAAAGCAGCATTCTGGACTAATGCAGGGAGGACTCTCTAGCCTATTCTGCATACCTATTGCAACCAATGAACCGTTGTGCTGTGTCAAAGTTGATCCACTTGCGCTTGTGTCTCCTCAGCCAGCGAGATGTGCCAGGAAGCTGCTAAGCTTGAGGCGACAGACCGCCTTCTCATTGGCCTCAGACGTGCTCACACGCACATGCATGTCAGCAATTCCACCACATGTCAAGGCTGATCTGTCCGTGCATAAGTTTGTTTAGGCCAGCGAGACCTTCAAGGGAGTGGCTAAGCTTGAGGCGACAGACAGCCTCTCATTGGCCTCAGATGCACACACACACACACCATGCATCTCATCAATTCCACCACATGTCAAGGCTGATCTGTCCGTGCATGTGTTTGTTCAGGCCAGCGACACCTTCAAGGGAGTGGCTAAGCTTGAGGCGACAGATAGTCTCTACTCCCGGGACTGTATCATGCTGACCTGTACTTTAGAGGCCGGCAGTGCACCGGCAGACACGGCTGACACCTGGCGAGCAGTTACTCTGCGGATTAGTAGCTCATACCCACATGAGCCTCCTTCAGTGGTTGTCCGGATGTCACAAGATGCTCAGCTCGCTCCTCAGGTGAGTGCTGTGCGTCTTGTATGAGTGCTGTCTAGCCATCAACCAACCAATCAGTATTTCAGTGATTCAGTCAGTCAGTCGACCAATCCATCATCCACTCACTCATGCACTCACTCACTCGTTTAGTCATGCAATGGCTTGAGGCCTTGTCATCGTAGTTTGTTTTTGCCTGGAGTAGCAATTGCTGCTCATGCTTTTCTTTGATGCGTATTTTGGCAGCCCTTTGTTAATTACAGAAGGTCCCCACTCCCTACTGTAAAACCTGTCTATGCCAGTGATCAGCTTTGCAATCATGCTGCCAAAGTGCATGAATGTATGTTTCGCTGCAGACATTCCTGCATTGTGCAGGAGCTGTATGAGAACGTGCATGAAATCAAAATCTATGTGCATCTTTGCAATCCTATTTCAACTAATGTCTCAGAAAGTGCTTGGTGTCATGTTATAGGGCGAGGCTGTAAGGAGTGTTTTGGAGACTTCCCTTTCCACTCTGCCCTTCCCACCCAGCTTAGAAGGCATTCTTAGGTGCTGGATCTCAGCTGTCCAGTCAGTCGAGAAGGCCTTCCAGACATCCTCACAGCTCACTGGGACCCAAGTGGGCTTGCCAACAACAGCCTTAGGTCAAGTCAGCACAAATCTGCTTCAGCAGAACCCATATGCCATGCAAGCAGTCACACCTGCTGTCATTTCCGTGGGGTCTTTGACGCCACTGCCGACCCCAGCTGTGGCCACCGCCAGCGGCAGCTTCTCCACACTGAGTGCATCCAACACCACCGCTGGGAATGTCTTCCCAAGCATGAGCACCGCCACTGCCACAGCCAGGCCCAGCTATTCCACACTGGGTGGGTCCAGCGCCACAGCTGGAGGTAACTTCTCAGCACTGGCTGGCTCAGCCGCCACCGCTGGGACTATGTACACCACTTCTGGAATTCCCTTGGGACTCTCTCGGACCCTACAGAAGCAGCTATCCACTGGGACTCAACACAGTCAGCTACGAACCATGATGGGCTCAATGCAGAGCAACCCAGGGTTGGTATCAAATCCCACTGCCAGAAGCACCCCTCTGATGTTTCCCACCGCTGGGTCAAACCCAATGGGCTCTATTGCAAGCCTAGTATCTGCTGGATTGCTGCCGCAAAGCAGCGGGGTGATGACGCAGACTTTGCCCCAGGGCTCTTTGGGTCATTTGGCAGCACTTCTAGATTTGCCACATGGCAGTTCATCTACTGCAGCCTTGATGCCCTCTTTCACACCTCAATGAGATAATGGGTTTTGGCTCTGGTATGTGCTGTATTCGTTTTCTTTATGTGCTCTCAAGTATTACTATTTTAAGAGAGGGATGTGCTGAAAGTGGCAGCTTGGATGATGATACGGCAGATTATTTTTAATCAGCTTATGTGGTATTCAGCTCTGGCAACTTTCGGACTTCAATGCAGGCAGGCTACATTTTGGAGTGCAAACTTGACTTGAGATTGCTTGTTTCAAGCAGTATGGCTGCATATCCAGCTTTTTAATGCATGACTCCTCTTCAAGAACGCAGTCTGCCTGCTTTTCAGGCCTTTTTTTGGGCTGGTATACTGGTCTTGGCAGTTTTGTGCATGTTGTTGACTAAAGTATGGCTTTCAATCTTGTCTGAACATTTGTAGCCTTGATGAACTGCTGTGTTATTGCAAACGTTCTTATGTGTTTAAGCCTATCCTGTTTTATTATGCTTGGACATGCCTTTTGTTATGTTTATGCGCTCGTTTTGCTATATACTTTATGTACGCAGTAGCCGGCATAATGCCATGTCAAGCAGCTTAGAGCACAATGGTAGTTTGCATTCTCTTTTAAACATGGGTAATGAAATAGACATAGCATCATTTTGCCGCTTGACTGCACTCACTCTCTCAGGGGCTGCTCTATAAACAGCATTATTTGCACGCATATCCCATACTCTTCTTCTGTGCTGCAGTCAAACTGAAGTCTGCATCCTTCACTAGCGTGACTGTGCAAAACGCAATCGCACAGCGAGATTGCACGGCCGCATCACTTCGCAGACCTTGCAACAATGCTGCGAGCACCTCGGGTACGGCTGCTCGTTGAACCGCGAACTGCACTTCGTTGCTGCGGTAACCTAACGACGTGACTCGACCTTGGAGACGCTGTTGCAGGTTCTCGTTACTGGGGACGATCCGCTCACACACGTCGAAGGCATCAAAGTCCAAGCCATCGCTAAATTCGTCGGCATAAGTCTCACCGTGAGATCAGCTAACACAGAAGATGGCAAGCTGGCACTGCCGTGCTTGCTAGCCAACTCTCAACAAGTCAGCGGCGGCAATGTCATTGCCAAGCTTCTTGTCGCAGCTTATGGCCATACGATTTACCCCCAGGCTCCATACAGTCCTGACAAACGGTACAGGGCTGCACAGATTGATGCATGGCTTGACTACAGTACAGCTGAGCTGCAACACAGACAGGTACAGCCTTTGCATCCTGGCATGATCTGTGGTCTTTCCAACAAACACACATGCACATGCTCAGCTCAAGGTCAACATCTGTCCCAAAAGCTGTTGTACTCAGCATATAGAGAGATGTGCTTGTACGACGTTGCATGCTGAATTTGCAGGGAGGCAAAAAGGACCAAGCCACCATGGTAAACAGTCTGATGCCACTTGAAAGAGCTCTTTTGGCGCAAACATACTTGGTGCAAGACACCTTGAGTCTGGCTGACATTGTCATCGCTTTGGACATCAAGCACATGGTCGGTACCAACCACTACATTTCAATTCTCATTAGCTTCCACACACTGTCTGGCTTTATTTGCACACTCTGCCAAACTTCAGGCACACCTGCCAGTTATACACCTGGAAAAACACATTCGTACTGGCACCCATGGCTGTTACACATCCATGTCTGCTCCGGGCTGCCGCCTTAGGAGGCTCCCGTTACAATCGCTGAAAAGCGCAAACTTTGCTTTTCTTTTCTTTCACACCCATGTCTCTGTTAGCCTTACTACACTCCTTTTTCTGTAGCAGTATATCACTGCTTTTTGTGCTGCAAAATACCACTGGCTCCTAAACCCTTTACCCTGTTGCCTAAAGCAGAACCTGTATGCAGGCTTCTGATGTACTAGCTTACAAGGCCCTGGCAAGTGTCGCCCGTTGGTACCACACCATTCTTTCCCACTCCCACGTTGCAGAGTACACCGGTCCCATCACTGCTGCACCGGCTGTCCCATCCTCTTCTTCCACACCGGCAGCCCATGCAGCAACCAATGGCATCAGTCATGGTCAAGCAGCCAGAGGCAGTGAGGCATCCACTTCCCAGTCAACCTCCCAGTCAAGCCCCCAATCGGCTGTTCATGCCGATGGGCAGCAGCAAAGGCAGGACAGGCCCAAAGGGAAAGATGCCGATGCGCAGCAGGAAAGGCAGGCCAAGCCCAAAGGGAAAGATGCCAAGGGTGGCAAGCTGGCCAAGAATGACGTCGCCAAGGGGCAAAAGAAGGGCGGGGACAAAAAGGAGAAGCCCTCCCAGGCCCCAAAAGGTAACTCAAAAACTTCTGTCTGTCCATATTGCATGCCAAATCCCCCCCCCCCCCCCCACCCCCTATCTTCATTGCTGAAACGTGTTTGTTTATCCCAAGATTTGACTGCCTAGCACTCAACTTTGCAGCCCTGGCAGAAACAATACCATCCCCGTTTACCTGTCTGTGCATGTGGCATGCTCTCCCCCCCTCTCCTCCCTTCCCTCTGACATTCCTTCTGACAGACACATTCCTGAAGCACATCATTTGTGCCAACATTCCTAAAGCACATCAATTGTGCCAATGTTTGACTGCACTCAATTTGAACGCTGGCAGGGACAATGCCATCCCCATGTACAGTCCTTGTCTGCATATGCCTGCACACTCGATCTCTCAAAGAAGTGACACACAGACGGCTGCTTGTTGATTTGGCATGCCCTGTTCCTTCATTCAACTCCATGTTTGACCCTTTCACTCAGGTAAGCTCCTTGCACCCCTCTTGCTGACAAGGCTGGGCCATGCCAGATGGGTCTGCGTACAATACTGTTTTGTGTGTTGTTGGCTGCTGTATGCTTTTGTGTTACCAAATTGGCCAAACGCTTCATGGTTTGACGCTTTGCGTGCAATTATGTCTGCATGATCAGTCCACCCACGTATGAAAATCTGCGACGCCTTCAATGCTGCGTTAGTACATACTTGCACATTCACAGTGCCCTTTACCAACTTCTTCTTCCTCTCTTCCATCTTCCCTCTTCTTCTTCTTCTTCTTCTGCCTCTCCTTCTCCTTCTTCCTCTCACCATCCCTTCTCTCTGCTTGCCTCTTCTTCTTCCTCGTCTCCTCTCTGTTCTTCTTTACACTTCCACATAAGGCATTCAAGCTCAGAGCTGCCGCCTTAAGAGGCTCCCCTCATCATCGCTGAAAACTGTACACTTCTGTTTCTTTTTCTTCCTCTTGTGTTTTTGTTTTTCCCACAAGGCATGCAGTGCTTGCCTGATTCAGTGCTGACTATGTCTTCAGGCGATTCCAAGAAGAAGAAGGAGACAAAACTAGGGCTGGCTCACAGCAAGCAGGCCAGCTTTGGAGACTGGTACAGTGAGGTGGTTGTGGAGTCTGAGATGATCAGCTACTATGATGTATCAGGTAAACCCCTACTGGTGTCTTTTGGAAATATGCCATTTGCTTCTTTTGGGAAATGATCAGCTACTATGATGCATCAGGTAAATCCCCACTCATGTTTCTCCAGCAATATGCCACTTGCATCTTTTGGGAAATGATAAGCTACTATGATGTATCAGGTAAAACCCCACTTGTGTCCCTTGGAAATATGCCACTTGTGTTTTTGGCAAGATACCCACTTTTGGAAATACGCCACTTGTGTTTTTGGCAATATACCCACTTTTGGAAATAGGCCACTTATGTTTTTGGCAACATACCCATTTTTGGAAATGTGTCACTTGTGGTTTTTGGCAATATACCCACTTTTTTCCCTCCAAAAACAGAAAAGCGCCACCCTCCAGGCTGTGTTCAACAGCGCTGTCTGAGGCAGTGTGCATGTGTCTGAGGCCGTGTCCACGTGTCTGTGTATACCTTTCAACAGCCAATGTATCAGGTTCAGGGCAATCATAGAGCTGATGTTTGTAAACGGTGGGTTCTGTACTTAAAAGTTGTACCCTAAAATCTCAAGTTTACTCGGCATCTCGGGTATAACTTCAAAGCAACAACTCATCTCAAAATTCAGACCACTCATCAACTGGAGGGAAGAAGCTGCATACGCCTGCAGGCTGCTACATACTGCGTCCCTGGGCATACAAAGTGTGGGAGATCATTCAGCGCTGGTTCGACGACAACATAAAAGAGGCGGGAGTGGAGAATGCCTATTTCCCGCTCTTTGTGACTGAGGAGGCCCTAAAGGCTGAGAAGGACCATGTGGAGGGTTTTGCTGCTGAGGTGGCATGGGTGACTAAGTCTGGGGATACTGAAATGGAGCGTCCCATAGCAATCCGGCCTACTAGTGAAACTGTCATGTACCCATACTACGCTCAGGTATTGCTTGTGTTACTGCTGTTCTGTTACTGTTTGTTACTGCTGTTTTGTTACTGCTTGCTCTTCTCAATCCTGAAACAACTACTGTAATTCAGCAACGTCATACCTACGCTGGAAAGCTAAACTCAGAAACGCCTGGGGACAGTGAAAACGCATTACTACATCGTGGAAATGTTTAGTACTTGCAGTGTAAGTGCTCTCGTGCCCAGCTTTATGTGCACATCATCTGCTGCTGTGTTCAACAACTCGCAAACGGTTGTACTTGTTGCGCTTGATTGCAGTTGGTTGCACATTTTAGATCATAGAGCGAGGCACCGTAGTTTTACAGTCATGATCATTAATTGACGAATCGTGCCCAGCAAGTATAGGATCAATACAACACAGTACAAGCATAGTCAGCTTACTGGGCAGCCCGGTATAATACTTGGCTTCTCATTAAATTGACGCCGAAAGGCGTAGTCTTTTCTTTTCTTTTCTTTTCTTTTCATAGTCAGCTTCTGATTGACCAACACACACAGAAATGGAAGATTGCATGAGCACATCAACAAAGAAGTGAACGCATGATTGATTGTTTCTCGCAGTGGATTCGGAGCCACAGAGATTTACCCCTCAGACTGAACCAGTGGAATGCTGTGGTTCGATGGGAGTTCAAGCACCCCACCCCCTTCATCCGCAGTAGGGAGTTCCTTTGGCAGGAAGGGCACCATGCCTTTGCTACAAGGCAGGAGGCTGAAAGGGAGACCTACCAGATGCTGGACCTGTATGCGGGCGTCTATGAGCACCTTTTGGCTGTCCCAGTGTGCAAGGTTAGTACCATAAACACCTGCACCCCATCTGTATGCTGGTGTCTATGAACACCTGCTGGCTGTCCCAGTTTGCAAGGTTAGTGCCATAAAGCCTGTACGCTGGCGTCTATAAACACCTCTTGGCTGTTCCAATGTGCAAGGGTAAATCCATAATCACCTGTACGCTGGCGTCTATAAGCACCTTTTGGCTGTCCCAGTGTGCAAGGTTAGTACCATAAACACCTGCACCCTGGCGTGTATGAGCACCTTTTGGCTGTCCTGGTGTGCAAGGTTAGCAACATAATCACCTGTATGCAGAAGCA
>JAABUP010006288.1_pt1 | contig 17075 bp, 26 predicted proteins | sample 5559201 | NCBI WGS metagenome assembly JAABUP01 (sample SAMN10711887, study PRJNA513373) | rock metagenome | isolation source: Antarctica rocks | place: Antarctica
CCAACCTCAAAACACACAGATGCACTGCGGATGGCACAACAGTGATGCTGCACTGCAAGTGTCTGACAACGTTCTCAGCCCATCCCTCTGATGCATGTGATCACTGCAACTGTACCAGTGGATCCACCATGTGCAGTGCAAAACAACATGGCAGCGCTACTTTTTTTGCCAGATTAATACCTCTTCGACGGTTTTGGACTTGTAAGCATCCACATCAAAATGGGCGGTCTCCCACTGCTGCCAAGGCTGCTCAATGCTGTGCCGCAGCTGTGCCAAGTAAATGCTGCGCTCGTTGTTGTAGTTGCGCAGGTCATCATACCTGTGAAGCAGCCATAGCCATTCAGGCCAGAGAACAAAGTCACAGGTCTAGCCTCTCACCATCGCATTCAGGCGCTTGCAGTACAGTTGTTTGAAACATAGCTGAGCTTTCTGTCCATTGTCCATTATTGAGAAGGCTGCGACAAGTTGCCAAGCTCAGTCAACCAGTACAAGCTGCATTGGCAGAGTCTGGCAGCAATTGCGCAGTATTTGTACAAAGCTGATGGTGCAACATGCCCGTGGTCCGGCAGTTGGTCAGAAAGTCTTTGAGCTGAGCTGCGTTGATTTGGATGCCACAGCTATGGTTGACTTTGTGAGCATATTCCAGTCTTGACAAACAGTTGCATTCAAACAGGCACCCAGGTGGCGATTGTGCATGAAATGGGACAGAAGCAGCGGGCATACCAGAACAGCACAAGCCTGTTGATTCTGTAAAGTGTGCGCTGCAGGAACAGGTGTGCTGCCTCTGCTTCTGCATCTCCACCTGCAGATGCACCATTTCTGTATGAAGAAATTCAGCACCTTAACAGTGTGATTGTGTTGGCTGCAGTGGCCAACACAGCGGATGAATGGCATGCATAAGAGGTCTGTTCAGGTAAATTGTGCAGGTCAACATCTCAAGCATGTTGTTGCAAAGCACATGTGCCTTGAAACAGCTGTAGTGCAAGCCAAATGCAAGCTACAGCTTGTGCTGACTTGTGACATGTCACTGACCTGCAGCGTTGATGAAGGCACGGCCTGTGGCCACCGCTACTGCCTCCTCTAACACATGAGCTGCTTGCTGGAGACCTGCATCTGATCTGCAAACAGCACAACCACTATGCTCTGTGGACCGCCTGCAAGACATCTGTATAAAAAGTATCATAAATGTTGTCAGTGATACCTGAGCTGTGCATCAAGATCCTCTGCCCCTAGTAGCCTTGTGAAACACCTTTCTGCCTCTGAGAAGTCTGTGCTGTTGCCTGAAAATGCATTTTAACCTTGTAACAATTTGTCCTGAATTCAGGGGTGCTAATTTAATCGAAGGGGTTCCAAGACAAAGCGTGACCTTAATTACCTATTGAAGGCAACCCCTGGAAACGGGCAAAGTCATGCAGGACTGATGTGACTGGTTTTGGCACAAGCTCAGTAGAAGGGCCAGCTGTCACAGCAGCTGCTTTGATATTTGCATTTTGACTGGCTTGCGTTACGGTGCTTCGCGAGGATATTGACTGTCCGTGCTCATAGCAAAACAACAGGTGACGTTGCGCGTGACTGAAATGCGACAATCTCCTGCCGCTTGCCTTACACAATGGTCGAGCCTGCAACAATGCGAACGCAGTAGATTGCCATATCTTGAAACGAGAACTTCAGCTGCAAGTCACGCCTGCAGTGCTGTGAAAAGGCAAAAACTACTCACGCCGTAAGATGTACTAGAAATCATCTGTTGTCTACCATGCAGCGCGTGACTGTGCATTTCGGCCACTGGTCTACGGATCTTGCAGTTGCAGGTGATCGGCTATGTTGCAGCCAAAGCGGTGCGCGTTATCGACGCTCGCACAGAGTCGTCGATTTCAGTGCACCAAAACACAGTATGCCAATTTCGTCAGGTCCGAGAAAGCTGTGGCACCGATACGTGGCACGGATGTCAGCCTGCAAGATGTGCTTTTCCAGTCTGAACATCGCGGCTCAGAAACCACGTGAAGACCACATGGCTGCTTTTCAGCATGATGATTGGCTGCAATTGTTTGGTTAATTGATTAAGACACAGTCAGCTGCAGATAGATCCTGCACGTGTAGAGTTTGAACCTACTTTCCGAGGCACAGCACCTGTTGTACTTAGAGCGTTTTCTGAAGCGCCCATCCTGTCGCTGTGTAGTGTATGCTTCGGTGTTGCTGGCAACATTTGGTGCACTCAAACAGGCGCTTCGTCCGCAAATATAAGGGCGTCCGTTGACTTTGCAAGCTTTCTTGGTTCAGCCGAAGTATTGCCTGGTTGCTGCTCTGTGGCGCAGCACAGGTGAGACTCAACTGTACCGTCTGCATTGCGCCGTCTGAATGCCTGCTGTGCATTCGAGTTACTGCTGAGTACTGCAACGGCGTGTACCTTGTGTGGCCAGCGCTGGATCAGGTCGGTGTACTGCGTATGCAGAGACCAACAGCCAAAGTCCCGCGCGCTGTTCGTTGCGTCGGCATCCAGTTAGGTGCCACTCCGAGTACCTGTTCGACTGTGACTCGACGCTTCACGATGTTGCCAGACTCACGCGCCAATGCTTCGATTTCACCCGCTGGTGCCCGGGCCGGCAGATCTGCGAGGTCACCGTTGCCAAAGTCACTCTTCACAACTCAGGCTGTTGGCACACTTATTCCGCAACAAAGCGCGACAGCGCGTGATCTCAGCAGCAGGTGCGAAAGCTGCTCATAGTCGACTGCAGATCTAGAGCTTTGCAATTGCAGATTTACTTGCTGCACCGATCGGTCTTCAGCAGCAACCAGACAGTTATCGAGTTTGGTTCAGGGGACGGGAGTCCTGTCATTGGCTGCCTGATTCAAAGCCAGTTTTCAGGAGTCATCCATGGCTTTGAGCTCAACGAGAAGGCAGCAGCATTGGCACACTCCAGAACAATTGAGACTCATGTCTCAAACCGATACAAGGCAGGTCTACACTTGCAAGTTTGCGCAACAATGCTGCATGCGGTGAACATTTGCCCAAGACTCAATACACGCATGATCATGAAGTGTTGGCTGATTCACAATTACTGCCCACCTGCCTGTCATCTTTGAGCCCATGGCAACAATAGGCATGTGATTGCATCACTATGATAGCTATAATAACATATGATGGCTACAGCACTCGATCTGCCAATGTTGAGCACTTCTTTGTTGGTGCAGATACATGACAGCTGCTTCTTCCAAGGAATGCATGACATACCAGCCGGCTGTCTCATTGCCAACCCACCTTATATTCCCGCCCCAGACAACAACATTCTGATGCCAGCTCTGTATGGTGGCGAGGATGGTGCAAACTTGACCAGGGTAAGCATCACAAACAAGCCTACAACTGCTCGCTTACACACAGCAGCAGCTCCACATACTGCAGGCAGCAGACCTTGAACCCATCTTGCGCTGCATGCGCTTGGCACACACGTCAACTGCACAGCATTGTAGAGTTGAGTCCTAAAGACTCGCGCTTCTGCTGTCAGCAGCCCAAGACCGTGACCCACTGAGACACTGACTTAGTTGATACGCGCACTCATGCTGTCCGACTTGATTTAGTCAAGTCATCGCTGCTGCAGGACCTGATGACACTTGGCTTTGACAGCGCCATTCTGCTGATCTCATCCTATGCCAACCCTGTGGACACCCTACAGCATGCCAGGAATCATGGCTATCAAGTGACTGACTTTATGGTTACTCCCATGCCCTTTGGCTACTATAGCTCTGAACCCAAGGTATTCAAGCCTCCAATGATCTTTGGCTGCCTTGTACGGTGTCAACTAGGCATGTGTGCCGGATGCTACAGAGCATGCCAGGACCCTGCGCAAGCATGCTCTTTACTGCTGTATGCTGCTGTGCTGTTGCAAGGCTGCTCATTTCGACACGTCGACCGGGATTTATTTCTGTATGGCATGTCAGTTGCTCAATGGATTGGAATCTGCTCAGGTAGGCGCAGCCCATGGCATGCTTAGGTGTTTGCACATGTTGGCATACCTGCATGGGCATGCCATGATCTTGTTGTCATGGCCAAATTAGCTAGCTGTACCACTGCAGGTCAAGAACTGGATCTGGAAGATGAGAGATGAAGGGAAAGCGTTCTGCTCTGACAGCTGGTATCTGCTAGCTGGTGTCCTTTTCCAGAAGCGTCAGCATAACCTACCTCAAAAGAGGAAGTCTCACCAAGTCAGCACTGGCAATGGCACTGACCATGTCAGCAATGACCGTCTGTCAGCATTGGACGGTGAGGGGCATGAAAATGGTGCACAGGGCGAGGCAGGCAATGGTGACTGCTCTGGCTTGCGACACAGATATGCAACAACTGCTGATGGAGACACCAATGCTATTGAGGATCAGATGGATGAGCTGCTGAAAGTAATGACAGCACTGTGCTGATGCACACTGCAGTCTCCACCCTTGGAGAAGAATGGCATACATAACAGATGAAAAAAGTTGTGTTGTACATACATATCATGTAGCTAAAGCAGCAGCAGCCCATTTGCTTACCCTGTTGGTGCTTTGGTGAAAACTGTTGTTGAGCCAATCATACTATACTAGCCATATACAGATATGCCGAGAGTTGTGTACAATATTTCATGTGCTGCCTTATGCTGTGTGATCTGCTGTCCTGTCAGCATGCAAAGTGACAGAGCAATGCTACTTGCAATTGGCATTTGTTTGCCTCTTCCAGAATTCCTGAGGGACAGTCGTGTTCAGACTGTGTACCTGACAAACTTCTGCTTATGCAGCAGCACTGTCAATGCAGATTTGGTATGTGTATTGTTAGGCTACTTTTGAGGGCAAGCACAACTTGCAACTAAAAAGGAAAACAAATGTCTACACCTTTCGGTGTCGATGTAGTAAGAAGCCAAGTATTATACCGGATTGGACTTGCAACTACATCTACATGTGTTTGTAGATGGCTTCCTGTGTCAGTATCATTATGTAATGCTAGACACATGCTGTGCACAGGTTGGTAAGGAGGACACTCTGTCAAAGTGCACCCTGAACAGTCACTGTGTGACTTGTACAACATGTGATATACAGTGAATGTCACTTTCATACATTTGCCGGGGCCATGGCTTGCTGGAATGCTGACCAGGCCTGGGTCCTAGGATTACATTGCAAGGTGCCACAGTGATCAATATAGGTGTGTGGAAGATCTCACCTCCTTGGCAGATACCTGATTGCAACTAGACATAATGAGTTGCTTGCATTTCCTGAGGTTGTAGCAATGCATTGACACGCTTGTAGCTGCATATGGTTTCGGAGCCCGGAAGTCGTCGCGTCGCGTTAGCTTGGCTTGCACAGGCCACATAACCTCACTGCGGGGCAGGGCCATGAACGGAAAGCGTCATAAGTTGGTCGGTGAACTATCTACGCTAGTGTCGATAATTCTCACCCCCTAGCTCGGCAACTTGTAAACTGTATCAGAGCCTGCGTGAGTGGTACTAGCTGCGGAATTGATTTTCAGCCTTGGCGGTGATGGAACGACTCAGAGGGCTCAACAAGCTTTCGTCCAGTCAGCTTCTGTCGGTCAGAGAGCTGGTCCCTGTAACTCGGCTGTCTGCAGCGTTTGCAGATGATGCACAGTTTGTACGTCATGTTGAGGAACAACTGCAAGTTCTGACAGGTTCGTTTGGTTTGAAGCTGACCCTGACTGAGAAGCGCATCTGAAAACAGTCCACCTGCAGAACCGGTGATGCTGCCCAGAACGGTGTTGGATGACTTAGTGCAGCCTTTGCAAGACGAGCCATATCTTGCAGTGTCCTCGTCCAAACAGACCAACCCCTTACAGGGTGGCAGAACTTGTGTCACAGTAGTAAAGTGGGACATTGAGGCTGAAAGCAAGTTCTGGTTGGACAGTCAGCAGGGCAAACTGAAAGAGGTAGCCAAATATGCACGAATGCTTGTTTTCTGAGCCACTGCACCACCTTCCAACAAAACATGCCTGCTGGTGCAGGTGTTTTGCAAAGAGTCTCCAACGCACGAAACGGAGGAGATAACCAGGGAGGACGAGTTGTATACTCCCGTGGTAAATTGTCTGTACAAACCAGTCAATTTGGCGGCAGAGGTTTTGGGATTACCTGCAAAGTACAGCAGATCACTAGGCAAGTCGCATTGAGAAGCCAGCTTGAGGCTGCGCTCATTTGAATGGAAAAGAATTGGCAGGTCAAACTGTGTGAGTTGCAGGCAGAGCATCTGTCACACTGTGCGACGGAAGGGGTTTATCTCTTCCAGAAAGAAACACCATCCTGGTGCACGAAATTAAGGACAACTGGCAGGAAAGGCATTATGTTGCACACCTTGCAGATTTGTTGACAAATGCAGACACAGAAGTGAGGAAGCGCATAGCAAGACCAGTCGCTCAAGTTTTGGGATATGCTGTAAGCCCACTTGGTCACAGTTTTATTCTGCCAATTCACTCTCGTTTGATGGCTCTGACTGTACACCAATCCGGAGTGGCATGCTTAGCAAGCTTGCTCTGCAGTTGAGTGTACCATTTGTGCTTTTCAGTTTGAAGAAGGAGTACAGTATGGCATTCTCAGCAGCAAGGCACACTTCACGTTCTTCAAGCGAGGTGTTCCTGTGGATGGCAAGTCCATACACTTGAGCAAAACGTTTGACTGCACCGCTGCTTGACCCAACAATCCGACAGCTGTGCCTGTACATGCTGAAAGTTTCTGTTACAGCAAAGCGTTTGCCCTATTGCCAGCATGCAAAAAGCTCTGAGGAGGATAAGCTGGTCCTCTCAAGTGGATCTGTCAGCAGCTTTGTTCCGGCTTTACAAGGGAGCAGCATAGTGGCAGCTGTTCAGCAGGTATCATCCAAGCGATGTTTTGAAGACAGAGACAATGCAGCAGGTGAGCAGGAGGTGCCTTGTCTTGACAGCGTATGTTTCACTGCATGAATTGGATTGCCTGACCCATATATCATTGCCAAACACCTTACCTGGTCACGCTTGAGAGCTTACCTAGGACCTGATTGCATTATTTGTAACGACACCGTCACAATACCACTGTAATGGTTGTATTACAGATGAGCAAATCGTAGCTGAACTTTTGGCTGCCTGTATCTCACCCTACCACCACTGGTGTATTCTCAACACCTCCAACTTGTGCTGACTAAGCTCTTACTTGCTACTGCGCTACGCTTACACTCGCATTACTGCTGCTAGTCTGGTCCATTATTGGGCTCTTTCCACTGCCTACTCACATGTCTCACAGTATATGCTGAAGGTGCCTCTCCACTAGATTTTGTTTCCTTGTCTCACAGGCAAAGAATATGGAAGCATTGAATGCTGATCTTTGGCATGTTTTTGGCTTGAAGGTGGTGACATTGGGGACTCCTCAGCTGCTGTTGGTCCAAGTCATAAGCATGTGAAGTATTCACTGCGCAGCAGAGTGGTATATGGTGACACCACAGCAAGTGCTCAGCAGGCCAGCTGCATCTCTGATGTCACCATCACAGAGTCCATCAGTTATGGCAAATATTGTGTGGTATGACTCAGCAGCTTTCATGATCACGTGAAATTTTTTCTTTGATGTGATGCACGATCTTCAGTGCAGCTGTGGTTCTTGACTCGTTGCGTGATCTTGCAGGTGCGCCGAGCCAGCTTTGACTTTACACCAGCAGTGTACAAGGTTTGGGAGGTAGCTGATGCTTGTGAAGAAGACGTTGAGGATCCCTGCTGGATGGAGATTCGAAGGGAGATGGTAGCGTACAAGTGCTTAGAAAACAAGCAGGTGACGCTGCAACCGAATACCTGCATCTCCTGGGCTAGCAAATTTGCTGCTTTTCTTATTGAGCACCCAGTCCTGATGCTATCCTGTGTCTTGCCACTATCTTGCTGAATGCTAGTGCTGTCAAATCGAGCAGACCGAGCTGTTGAGATCTTGAGGCTTTCTATTGCTATTGCACAGGGTGTCGCTGCTTGCCTGTGTTGGGGCGCTTTGCATGACCGCACCATGATCTTTGCAGCTCTGCCAGATTATGGTGACAATCTGCTCAAGGTGCATCTTACATGCCCGTGGGTGGAAGGCATCAAAGCTGCCATCAAGGCAGTGCACTCAGCCGGTATCATACACAATGACTTGCACCTCCGCAACTTTGTTGGCAGCGTTCCAAACAAAGTGAAGCTGGTAGACTTTGCCTGGTCAGACTGTGCAACTTCTGAGCGCTCCTGCCAAGCAATGGAGCGTGAAGAGAAACAGTTTATGGAGACGCTGTCAGTACAGGTCAGTCTTGCAAGTGACGTCAGCCTCGTGATCTGTCTTTACAAGCCCAGCATTGTCAGTATTGAGAGTATATATTGCTGTTGGACAGCTGCTGACAAGAATGAAATGTGTGTGCTACAGCCGCTGCCAATCTTGTGCCATGTGTGTCATCTCTGTGCTAGAGCAATGGTTAGCTTGCACCATGTGTCCAATTTGTGCTGATGCTACCCCCAAGCGCAACATCACTTGCTGCACAATGGACTGTGCTGCAGGCATGAAGCACCCACGCAGCCAGCCGAGTGTCATGTAGCAACAAGGCATGCATGGTAGCCAGTGGAGCAGTTGGTGCTCAAGATCTTGCTGCGGGTGGGCAGCAGTGCAGCATTTGCAACATCACATGTAAAGTGTCGGTTTCTGGCAACACATCTGATGTCAGCTTACACAACGTACAGCTGCCAGGTAGTTACCATTTGGCAAAGCACACATTGCCCCCCCTTATACCACCTATTGGCATTTGCTCTGCATTGTCATGCTTGCATTGGTGATGATATGCCCCGCTGCTGCACATCACATGCATTGGCAGTTTTGTTTGCAGTCAAGTGCCGTACAGCACATGTTATGCTTGCTCCTCACCGCTGCTGACCTGCTTGTCTCTGCATAGTTGCATGCCTTGGCTGCACCTGGCCTTCAAATTGAAGTCTGATCTTGCCCAGGGCATTTGCGCTGGGGGCATGCCCCTTTGTGGTGCAATGTCCCATCAGCGGCGGCAAGTTTGCATCTGCTCGTTGTTTTCTGCAGCACTGCTGCAGGTGCAACAGCAGTGGCACAACATGACATCACAGATTGACACATCAGCAGCCAAGAGCTCTGCTTTGTACAACAGCCCTGCCATTTCAAGATCCCTGTATGTGCATGCCTGGAACGGACCAGGCATGCTTGTGCCTGAGAAACACTGCTTTGCTTTGGCATATATGCCCATCCTTACGATACTTGTATCTGCTTCTGCAGGTCTGAACATTGGACCACTGGCAAGGGCACTGACCATGTCAGCAACGACAGCTTGTCAGCATTGGCAGGTGAGGGGCTTGAGAATGGTGCACAGGGCGAGGCAGGTAATGGTGACTGCTCTGGCTTGCGACACAGATATGCAACAACTGCTGATGGAGACACTAATGCTGTTGAGGATCAGATGGATGACCTGCTGAAAGTAATGACAGCGGCTGCGCTGATGCACGCTGCAGTCTCCACCCCTTCGACAATGGTGTACATAACAGATGAACGAAGTTGTTTTGTACATACATTTCATGTAGCCAAAGCAGCAGCAGCCCATGTGCTTACCTTTTTGGTGCTTTGGTGAAACTGTTGTTGAGACAATCAAACTGCATTAGCCACATACAGATACGCCGGAAGTTGTGTAGAATATGTGCTGCCTCATGTTGTGTGATCTTCCGTCCTGTCAGCATGCAAAGTGACAGAGCAATGCCACTTGCAATTGGCATTTATCTGCCACATCCAGAATGCCTGAGCGACAGTTGTGCTCAGATTGTGCATCTGGCAAACTTCTGCTCATGCAGCAACACTGTTGATTGAGGTTTGGTGTGTGTATTGCTAGGGTTGTTTTGAGGGTTGGCACAAATTGCAACCACATCTACATATGTTTTGATATTGGTACAGCTACATATGTTTGTAAAAAGGCAATTACTTTAAAGAATTCTTGTGTTAGTATGATCATGTAATGCTAGACATATGCTGTGCACAGGTTGGGAAAAAGGACACTCTGTCAAAGTGCACCCTGAATGGCCACTGTGTGACTTGTGATAACATTGAATGTCAAGTTCATACAACTGCAGTGGGCATGGCCTGCTGGAATGCTGACCAGGATCACAGTGCAAGGTGCCGCAGTGATCACAGACAGGTGTATGCAAGATCTCACCTCCTTGGCGCATCCCTGATGGACATAATAAGGTGCTTGCATTTTTTGATGTCTCCAGGCATCTTTCTTGACGTTGTCGCCTGTTTGCTGACTACAACATTGCCCTTGGCATTTTATCCAGACTGAGCAAGCAGGATGACAGGTCACCGACTATGCAGATATTTCCAGATTCCTGAGGCTCAACGACCGAGAACGAATAAACCATTTCCGTCCAAACATCTATTATGCAATGAACTACAACAGCCGTTCAAGCAGCAGTCTCACAAGAGAAGCGGACATTCACTCGCCGATACTCAGCGAAGTTTGCGATCCCTACACATCGGAGTCCTTTGTAACTTCTTCTGCATCATGGCATTCACCATTCGCGGTATGCAGACTTCTGTAAGCTGTGCAGTCGTACTAATGCACCAGCATCAGCAACGCATTGATGCCTGTACTATTGCCTTGCAGGTTCCAGCGGACTTGTCAGAGCACCACAAATGGCTCAAAGTTTGCGTCAATGCAACTTGATTGCCCACAGTCACACTCAGTTGAGAGCGTGCAAGCCACAAACACTGCTAGCTCCAGTGAGAGCCCTAAACGTCAAAGCAGACGCCAGCATCAATGCTGTTGCTGTTGACCAGCCACCTCAGGCCACATCTTCAAGTAGCAAGGAAAAAGTCAAAATCGGTATCAATGGTGAGCACAAAGCCGGTCGCTATACGCAAATGCTTGCACCCGATCTCAGGCACATACGATGCGTAGGTTTCGGCAGAATCGGCCGCTTGGTGACGAGAGCAGCCATGGAAAGTGATGACATCGAGGTTGTTGCTATCAATGACCCTTTCATCGATGGCGAGTATATGGCCTACATGTTCAAGTACGACTCTGTTCACGGAAGATTCCCTGGAGAAATAACTGGAGACGAGGTGTGCTGCACCTCTGGCATCGCTGATGCATGTCTTGCATGGTGCCTTTGAGAACAGCCAAGCACCTGCTCGTGCAATCAAGCTTCCACATCAGTAATCTGTGGATGACTGTGTGCAGAATGGCCTCCATATTGACGGCCACAGCATCAAGACCTTCAGCAACATGTAAGCCTTCTTCTACCGACTGCATTTTAGCACCAAGCAAAGCTGCAAAGCACATGCTTGTTGCTTCAGCAACTTATCGTTGTGTGTGCAGGGATGCCTCACAGATACCATGGGGTGAGGCAGGAGCTGATGTCATCTGTGAGTCTACTGGTGTCTACACAACCATTGACAAGGTAGGCACAAGAACCCTTCATCACTTTTGCATGTTGGATCACTGCAACACAAAGCATGCTTACCCGCAGACATGCATTGCTCAGCAGCTGCTAACTACAGGCGTCACTTTTGCATGTTGGATCACTGCAACACAAAGCATGCATACCCACAGACACGCATTGCTTAGCAGCTGCTCACTACAGGCGTCAGCTCACTTGAAGGGAGGAGCCAAGAAGGTCGTCATCTCTGCCCCCTCAGCGGATGGTTAGTTCACACTTTTGCTACTGTTATGCACTATCTGCATGTGGGTGCGTGCGTTTGTGTGTGTCATCAGCAGCACAGCATGCACCTGATAGTTCTGAGGGATTGTGGCTTCTTGCCCCATGACTGCATTCCAGCGGCACAACACGCATCTGAAAGTTTGTCTCTATCTGGTAAGTATGGCTGCAAAGCATGGAAACAGCTGTTACACATATGCTGACACACAGTTTGCCGCATGCAGCTCCCATGTTTGTGATGGGCGTGAATGAGGATAAGTACAATCCAGACAAGGACCATGTGGTCTCCAATGCCTCATGCACAACCAACTGCCTTGCACCCTTAGCTAAGGTATGCACTTTCTGCTAGTCCCAAACTTTGCTTTGCTGGCTGCAATCTGCTTAGCTGCTCGCCAAAAAGCTTGCTTAAGCAGCCCTAGGCGTTGGACAACCTGCTGTACTTGCAAACTTCACTGCCAGTCTATATGAGCTACAAAAACGCAAGCCAAGAGCTGCATAGCTGAGCCTTCATTGCAATTGATGCACCGTAACAAGCAACAAAGGCATTCAAGCTGCTGCCATGTAATGCAATCAGTATGATATTGTAGTTTTTTGTATATCTGTTGTAGGTGTTCCTTTTCAATGCTTCGCGTCTCTTCTGTACAGTGGCATGATTTGTAGTTCATAAAAATTGTTCACAATTATAAAAGGGCCCCAGTTCTGCAAGCTCTCAAGCGTCAAATTGTCGCATCAGATTACCATGTTGCATCAAGGCCACCTACAGCTGTTTCGTTCTGATACAGGACACTGAGTACTGACACTGCATGGCTATTTTCATCCTCAGGTTGTACACCAGGAGTTTGGCATTGAGGAGGGTCTGATGACCACTGTGCATGCCACCACTGCCACTCAGAAAACTGTAGACGGCCCCTCCAAGAAGGACTGGAGGGGTGGGCGGGGGGCTGCTGCCAACATCATCCCCTCCTCCACTGGTGCTGCCAAGGCTGTTGGCAAGGTCAGCTTCATTTCGCATTTTTTATCCCCAGTTGTCTATGTAGACAATGCATGTGCGTGTGTGCTGCATTGAGGCTTGTGCTGTATCTGGGCAGATCAAGTGCATGCAGCTTGGCAGCATTAGCTATCCACTGCACATAGCTATGCTCACACAGAGCAGCTGCTCATGACATGGCCGTTTGTTATGTCTGCAAGCGATTGGTGTAGGAGGCATTGCGGGAATTTTTTTAAAGAGCCATATCCCACGCCACATGTCCTGTACTCCTCCATCCATGCACCAAAGCCTTCCATGATCCAGGCATTCCACCGGGCTCTGCAAATCAGTGTATCCTTCAGGACATGTATCAGAGATCCAACCTGTCAAGGAAATCCTTTCAAGTGATGCAGCTGAGGTGGCTGGTGCTGCAGGTGCTTCCTGAGCTGAATGGCAAGCTGACAGGCATGGCCTTCCGCGTGCCCACCCAGGATGTGTCAGTAGTGGACCTCACTGTCAGGCTCACTAAGGGCGCCGAGTACAAGACCATCATGCAGAAGCTCAAGGATGCCTCTGAAAATGAGATGAAGGGCATTCTAGGGTAAGCCTGACTGCTCTGCTACCATCTGCTGTCAATGCTGCACAGCTTTCTCAATACACCACCTTGTATTGGCACACCACCTTGTTTCGGCTCTTGCCTCAGCAGCTTTGGTAACAGTTGTTGTGCTGGACTGCAATGTAAAAGTTGCTGTGTTGTGAGCGCATGACCATGTTCATAACATGTTGCTCAGCTCTGAACAGCACAACTTCCATCATGTCATTCAGACATGTTGCATGAACTTCGAGGTAAGCAGATTTGTACAGGCACAATTTTGTGGTGCAGGTACACAACAGATGATGTGGTGTCCACTGACTTCCAGCATGATCCCCGCTCCTCCATTGTTGACTCCAAGGCTGGCATCCAGCTCTCACCCAACTTTGTCAAGGTAACACCTGTCTCTACACCTATCAGGCTACTTGGTCCTCACACTAAAGCAGCTGCAGGTGTCCGAAGGCTGCATGCATTGTCCCATTGTCCTTTGCTTGGCAGTTTGTTGTTGCAGAGCAAGGTCTTCACGCCCACTTCCATTCATGCAGTGTATTGGACATTGCATGTGCCAAACTGCAAGGTTGATACCTGTCTGAGATAGCTGCTACTGACTGACCTTCTTGTATGCAGTTGGTGTCGTGGTATGACAATGAGTGGGGGTACAGTAAGCGTGTAGTAGACCTCATCCACCACATGGCCAAGGTGGCCGCCTAGACATTTCACGTCCAAAATCAAAAAAGACGCCAAATCTGTATCACTGAGCATCTGCTGAGGGAGCAGCACTCTGACCTGCCACTGAATGTGTACATATGCATGTATACATGAGAGATGGTTTCTGATTGTGATTGGATCCCTCAGCTACACAGGTTGCCTGAGATGTCTAAGTCAAAGGCTATGTGCTGATTTGAGTCCAGCTTGTACCTTGTTATGTGAATTTAGTGGGTCTGGTACTGATAAACTGTTTGCACGTAGCACTGTTAACACCACGATGATTGGCTCAGCGGGTGCGAGCCCATGAGTGAGAGGCATGCAAGCACATCTAATGGCCAATGCCTCTGCAGGATTGCTTTGATTGCTGTGCGTGCTAGCATACATACTGCATGGACATGTCTGCTGACAGATCTCTGTCACGCATGCCGAACACCCCATCGCGCCTTGACTGTTACTAACAAATTTGATAAGGAAGCATCATGACAGTGTACCATAACCGGTGCATACGTCTATGAGCAGCTGTACTGCATAAGAACGTGGCGTGGAATTGTCTAAGCTATGGCACGTCGAAGTACACAGCTGCTGACTGGATGAATCTGAACAAGGGCCGACTCTACCTCTGATGGAAATTTAGTGTGCTAAGCACAGAAAGAACCAAACAAAATTGCGAAACACACACAGAGAATGAAATAAAAGTTGCACAGCTTGTGGCTCAAAGCTGCAATGGCACTGGTGAATGCCCTCTCAAACTTGGGCACTACCGCACTTCACGACAACATGCAGAAACGCGTGTGATTGCTGAAGCTATACATGCATGCTACAGACCACCGATACTGATAAGAGTTCAATCTGATGGGAGCAAAAAGCAAAATCAACTTAAGCTGCCACCTTCTCGTTCCTGGAGCCAAAGCTGACGCTCTTGGCTCCTGCTCTGAGGGCATTGCCTCTGAGCAAACTGCCAACAGTCTGGATCAACAGCTTGGCGTCATCAAGTGGATTTCCTGGTACAACTGTCTTGTACAAGTATTGAGTCAAATGTCATCTTCTGGACGTAGTCAGACTCGCACATCTCCACAAATGCCTCTCTGGCAGGGTTGGATCTGCAAATCAATGCACCAACTTTGCATCTTGCAGCAAAAGCATAGTGATTATGAGGCCTGTGCAGGCTGATGCTCTGCAAGACAAGATGCCACTCCATCTTGAGGCCAGTTCAAGCAAAGCCATCCAAATTTGTTGTGCAAAAATGCTGCAATCCATGTCATGTAAATGCAGTTGGACAATGCAAATTGCGCAAAAACACACAAGGGCATATGCACATTGCTGACCTGTAGAAGACCTTCTGCAGGATGTCCAGGACCTTGTAGGTGGCCCAGTACTTCTTGTCAAACTTGTCCAGGTACACTCGCAGGTCATCCTCGCTGATCATACGCTTGCCCTGCAATTGAAACTGATCTCAATGACATGCCTGTGTCCCACAAAAGATCAAGAAAAGCGCAGCAGTTGTAAGCATTGAGTACAGCACTGGGTAGAATCGTACTACGCAGCATACCCAACACAGGTGTACAGCATGCCAAGCGACTTGTCCTGATGCTGCACAAACTAAGCAGCAAGTTTCCTTGCAGTCTTCATGCAATCAAGTCAGAAAAACGTACACACAGCAGCTGTAGTCATCATCACAGCTGAACATTCAGCGTAGTACATAAAGATACATTATACATGGGTGCTTACAGGCGTGAACAGGTGTATGACTGTGTGAGTGGCAGTGGATGCATGTACATGTCTGTAGTTCTGAGCCATGTGCTCAGGACCTGTTGAGCATCATGACTGCATGCGGCTGACTTGTGCTCATTCAGAGTTTTCTTGCAGAAGATCAAGCATCTTGGTCTTTTGCAAGAAAATTTTGAACGAGCACAAGTCAGCAGCACAAATGTGGGACATCGCCCTAGCTGGGTACACATCTCAGTCAGCCATGGAGACTCTGCTGATCATAACCACTGGCAGTGATGAATGCAGTCATGATGCTCAAGAGCTCCTGAGCACATGGTTGCAGACTGCAAGTATGTACATGCATCTACTGGCATCACCAGACACAGTCATTGCGAGACAACCTGGGCAGCAAGGTGCCTTGCAGTCTTTGTGCAATCAAGTCAGCATGACATATGACACCAGATGCAGTCATTGCAACTGCAGCATGCAGCAAAGTGCAGGCTGTGGTGAGACCTGCTGTGATCCCTCCACAATGGCTTCTGCTGCCATGCGGCCAGACTTGGCGGCGAAGTAGATGCCCTCGCCTGAGCACTTGGTGACGTAGCCAGCTGCATCCCCTACTAGGGTGACACGCCCCTTGCACCTGTGAGGCCGGGGGTGCTCAGGAATGGGGTGGGCCTCCACCCTGATGATCTTGCCGCCCTCAGTCTTGTCCTGAAACAGGCAAAGTCTCTGTTGGTTGACATTGCCTTGGCTAGTGGACTCCAGCAGTAGATTGGTAGAATAGGGTGGCAGCAGGTCAAAGTGCAGTTCACTGACCACTTCATGTTCAACAAGACCTTGGGGCAAAGCTGCATATGATGCTCACCAATGACATGATGAATCATGCATCAGCTGTCAAGACCAAGTGTGAAGACCTTGGTACATGCAAACAGCGTACATCAGGCCTAAGCAGCGCTTTGATGTTGCGATGCAGACAGCTGTTCTGGCGTAGTGCTGAGATTGGTGCGCCAACCAAGTCTTCAAAGCTCTGTGCAGAGTGCTTGACAAATGCATTGCTTCCCTGTGCAACAGGTGTGTTCTAAAGCAGCCTATGTCGTACCTTGGACCTATCTCTGGTGGCCTGCTGGTACTGCTTGATTGCAGTCTTGTTGACAACAGTCCCAGTCCCAACAGCTACATGGTCATACTTTGGGAACACCCAGCCGTAGAAGTCAGGTGACACATCATCACCAACATACATCTCTGCTAGGTCCTTGTAGTAGTCCATCTTCTCGTCTGGAATACGAATTCGCTCTTGGAAGGCAATGGTTGTCAGAATTCTGAACTCTTGACTCACTTCCTGACCCACTTCCTGACCAAAGGTCCATTGCTGTTGAGCGCCACACTGGATGCCAACTGTGATGTGCATCATGTTAAGGCCTGTCAATGGACAG
>JAABUP010006289.1_pt1 | contig 17074 bp, 18 predicted proteins | sample 5559201 | NCBI WGS metagenome assembly JAABUP01 (sample SAMN10711887, study PRJNA513373) | rock metagenome | isolation source: Antarctica rocks | place: Antarctica
TAGCTGTGTGCATATTGCTCATGCTGTAAGGTGTCCAATGTTCATTGGCATGCATGCATGTAGAGCATGGCTTACCGGCTCTACTGCTGGTCTGGGGAAGCTGGTAACATGTGCTGATCTTGGTCTGGGTTGGCTGGTGCAGCATATAGCTAATTGTATTGGGCACCTGCCATGGCTTGCTCCAGCCTTTTGGCAGTGTCGCTGCCTGTTGCCTGCATTGTGGAATGCTTTCAGCCATGCTTGGTGAGGCAAAGGCACTTCACAAGATGCCATGCAGTGTTGCTTTAAACCAGTGCTGGGTCTCAGCAGAGCTGTATTGAGTGCAGATTAGTAAGTCTAACTGCAAGGACATGAAAAGGCTGTTGTCTGCTTTTGGTGCAGAGCTGCAGTCAGGCAGAGGCACTTCACAAGGTGCCATGCAGTGTTTCTTTGAACCAGAGCTGGGTCTCAGCAGAGCTGTCTGGAGTGCAAATCTAATAAGTCCAACTGCAAGGACATGAAAAGGCTGTTGTCAGCTTTAGGTGCAGAGCTGCAGTCAGGCATAGGCACTTCACAAGGTGCCATGCAGTGTTGCTTTGAACCAGTGCAGGGTCTCAGCAGAGCTGTATGGAGTACAGACCTGATAAGTCCACATGAAAAGGTTGTCAGCTTTTGGTGCAGAGCCGCAGTCAGGCAGCGCCACTTCACAAGGTGCCATGCAGGGTTTTTTACCAGAGCTGGGTCTCAGCAGAGCAGTGTAGAGTGCAAACCTGATAAGTCCAACTGCAAGGACATGAACAGGCTGTTGTCAGCTTTTGGTGCAGAGCTGCAGTCAGGCAGAGGCACTTCACAAGGTTCCAAATACTCAATAGTAAATGAACACAAATGCTGCAGCTGTGTAAGCTAGAAGAGTTGTCAAGCAGCAACTAAGACTGATGTTCAAGCACATTGAACTCAGACATCTCCCAAATCTGCAGGCTCCTCTGTAGCATATCCTTTACGAGTTTCGACATGGGACGCTGAAGGCATCAGCTGCAGTCGCGCCATGGTCATCTGCTGCTGTTTGGTGCTACTGCAGGCTCGTCCTGATGTGCTGCAGCAATCTGACCAGCCTGGCTAAGCCCAAGGGTCACTGAGGGCCAATCATGGTAGTACTTGTTGCTGATGCAGCAGCAAAGGGGACAAGGATGCTTTTCTTGCTGCTATAATATCTCAACATCTAGGCTTCAAAGCTTAGCGTCAAGTCAGACCGACCAGCTGATTGCTCCTTCAGATTGCTGACATCAGTCATGCTGGGAATGAGCTGCAGGGAGAAATCTGCAGGGGCTGAGGCTGACTGGTGCCGATTCTGTTTGCTGCTGCAGCCGGCGCTGACAAAGTATTACAGAGAGGCTTCATCTGAGAAGCCTGATGCAGGAGCTGCAGGTCCTTTACGATCTGCCCAAAAGTGGGCCTGCAGCAGATGCGGGCAGTGCAGAGATTGATCAGCAGCATGTCTACGAACTTGGCAACAGCCAGGGTACGCTGTGTCCCTTCACGTGTGTGCCAATACCTTTACAAAACACGCATGAGCCATGCTGAATTGCACCAACAAGCATGATAACACCACTTTGAAGCAGTGTGTGCCATAGGGGCCATAGGCAACACACCTTTGAAGCGGGTCAGCACTCCAACAGGACGTCATAAGGCTTGCAAAGGCGTCAGGACAGTCTTTTGGAACGGCAGGTCTCTGTGCCCGGTAGACCACCGCAAAAAAGATCTGCCCGACCGTCAGCCCCTTGAAGACACTGGACCCTGTATACATCTCCCACACTGCATCACACCAATGCTTCTGTTGTCAGCTGAGCGAGCCTGATGCAAGCCAACCAGATGCCCAATGTAAAGTGGCAGTACTTTGCATGACACTGATATGCAGCTTATCGAGCACAAATCAGCATGCAATGTAACATATGAAATAGTGATGACATCAATGCTAAGTTCAGCCTTTTACCAATGTCTGCACTGCAACTTTCTCTTGCTCAGCATGCCGAGGGGAACACATTGATCATGTATGACATAAGCTACTTCTGCACTACACAAAGCACAGCAACCCAGCACAAAATGTTTTGGCAATCGTCTATGCTCATGACCTCAACAATGACGGCAGCATGTTTTGTGGTACCTGTACTGCTGCACTTAAGTATGGAGCTTACTCAGCATGCCAAAGGAATAGGTGTCAGCAGCCCTTGTCATCCTGCCATGAGTGAGCACTTCTGGAGGCATGTAAGATATAGTGCCATAGGTATGTGTGCTGACATGCGTCATGTCCAGATCAAGCACACAGCTCAGTCCAAAGTCTGCCAACTTGCATGTGAAGCCCCTTGAATCTGTGGCTGTCGACTGAAGCAGCACGTTGGCGCCTTTGAGATCCCCATGCAAGACCCCTACTGAATGAAGGTAGTCCATTCCAACTGCTATGTCTTGCAAACTCTTGTACAGATTGACCTGTAAGCACTGATGATGGTGAAAAGTCATAGTATAACAGCAAGATAAACAGAACGTCAGGCATGTATGACATCATGATTTGGCACGTACACTATTGCAAACCATCAACGGCTTGTTATTAGCACTCAGCTGCAAGAATGTGACCAGGTTTCAGCAAAAGATGAGCAACTCGCGCAATGCCATGTGGTCATGGACATCTAGTTTGTAGCGCACATAACAACATCTATCATCAAGTGCCGAATATGATGCCATGAGCAAAGTCTTGCTTGGACAGACAGTGCTGTCCCTGCCCATTGCTGCAAGCAGATGGTAGTAAGTGCATGACCTGCAAATGACACAGACATTCTAGCAATGCCAGCTTGCACCAAATGCAATGGCAATACGGATGGCAGCATAAAGGGAGCACGTACCATGTTTGGTTTGCCATCCAGCCTGTTTGTGAACCTATTCTGTTCGCAAGCCTTCTCAATTGATCCCCGATCACAGTACTGCACACATGCATCATTCTATATGAAATCAGTGAGCAACGTACTGATGTGCTAAGTCTGTCCTGCAGGGTGCAATTTACTGCTCCTGTCTACATACCATGGCATTGCATGCAATTCTGGCTGCTCAAGCTGTGTGCATGAATGCCAATGCTTGCAATCAGTCATGACCAGTGCCTGTTGGGAGCTGGACGAAGCTGTGCCATACAGTCCGGTGAGATGTTCGCTGAGCCCAGGATACTAGATAACAAGACATGCCGAGGGATGGCTATACTCATGAGGTGGATGCCTTTCTCCAGCAACATGGATACTTGCAGACACAGAGATTTGTTTTTGCAGGGAAGGATGCAGAACCCAACACTTGTCTTTTTGCAAAGACAAACACTAACCTCAAGCAACATCCAGGTCTGCTTCTCATCCTTGGTATTGGCAGGGAGCAAGTGCATTGCATTGTCCAAAACTGCTCGGTCACTTGAGGCTGAGGTGTCTGCATGAGACATCACCGTCGGGACTGACCTGATATGCTGCTGCAGGGAGCCCCTTCCTGAAGAGAAACCTGGTGTCGGCCTTGAAGAACCGATTGTTAACACCTTGTACGTTTTCACCTGATACACAACAGCCAATCTAGCAGCAGAAGTCTTGATGTTTTGTCCAAGTGTGCATCATAATCTAGCCATGTGAGAGCTGCCAGTTGACTACGCTTACCACATTGGGATGCACAAGAGACAGGCTCAGACTCGTCTCCCTCTGTATGTCCAAAGCATTGCTACTGTTCTCCTTGAACATGTGATCAATGACCTTGACAGCAATCAGCGCACCTTTCCAGCGCCCTGCACACAGTGGTGACCTACCTTGGACATATGCCCAGACAGTGCAATACGGATGTTTGTACATTTTGCAGAGGGACTTCCTAGCCGCCACAAAACAAGAGACCTACAAGTGGCATCCATACATTGCACAGCTTACATCGGCATGGCGGGACTTGCCTATTGTCTGCATGACCTGCATATAGATTGTACAAGGTGCTTACACATTACATCAAACTCTTGACCAAGTTATTTGAGATGCATGCCTTGAGGGCAAGACAGACTTACGGTCAAGTACCTTTGAAAACTCTGCCATAAGCACCCTGCCCTAACAAGGGCCCAAGCTCCACTTCACAAAGTGACATTTGCAACATTTGTCCGGACAGCTCAGGCGCAGCAGCCACAGTGCCTGCAGACGGCTTGCACATGTGCTGTAATGCTGGGTTGCTAGCACCTCTCATTCCTTCGTTGACTGCGTTCTGTTGGCCATGCTTCTTACTGAAATGGCTATCATCTGAGGTTGAGGATGCATTGCCAAGCGCTGCTGACAGAATACTTGTGGCAAACATTTTCTGCATCTTTGCTTGATCCACCTCTAGAGGCCCCAATGCTGTCCTTCCTTGCATGAGGCCTGAGTCAGCTTTGATCCCTATTTCTGGCGCTGAACTGAATCTGAAAACACTCACAACATCATCATCTGGTGGGAGGCCTGCTATGCCATAGGCAGCAACATGACTGCAGTGTTTGGCGGGCTGTGTGGCACTTGACATTGCCTGCATTGCAGGCGAACTGCCTTGCTGCAGTGACCAGTCGGTTCCTTTGACTCTGCGTCTACGCTTTCGCCTGACAAGAAAGGTCAACCAGCAGCATAGGAGCAGAGCCAATATGGCAGCTATGCCAAGACCTACTGTCAATCTTGCCCACCATGCGAAATGACTGCCTGATAAGGTGACAGTAGGTGTTGCCATGCACACAGCAGTGCTGGCTGTGACAACCAACTGGAAAGTATTGGCTGTGCCTGCATGAATCACAATAGCACATAAAGCTGTGCTGGACAGATGTAGCACGAGGCCCATCATTACCACCTGCAAGGCACAAATTGACAGTGCAATATCATGCTTATGCATTTGGCAATGACGCTTGCTGAGATGGACCAACAAATTGTGCAACATGAGTCGGCAATTGCAAGCATGCTGCACTTGCAAATGGAATGAGCAGTGCCATCAGTAGGGACTTGCCTGTCACATTTGCTGAGGCTGGCAGTTTCAGCAGAGTAGGTCCAGTCCACGCAATGGTGGTATTATCAGCCTGAGATGCCTGTGATGATACATCATTTCCAAGCTGCTCTATACCATAGAACACTCTCAGTGTATACTGTGACGGGTTGTTGCCAGCATATGCTGAATAGTACTGAGCTGAGACATTGCTGTACACCACCTGCACCAGATCACAGGACAGCAAGATTGCTTGAAGACTCTTGTCTTTGGCAGAAAAAGCATCCCTGCTGAGCAAGTCAGCAACAGCTGTTGCTTTGGCAGGTCAATACAGGCAAATTACTGACCGTAGCATTGGGCTCAGTGTCAATGGAAGGCAGAGCAGCAAGAGCTGTGTTCAAAATGTAGGTGTCATTTATAGTCGTCCAAAGGGCAAGTGCTGGGTTCCGCAAGGCAACTCCACTAAACTTCAAATAGCCCCCGTTCTGTACTTTGATTGCAGACGCAATGCCTCCAAAGTCGATGGCAGAGCTGCCAGAATTCTCACCTGCATCAGAGGCAGCTGCAAAGACTCAAGAATGTTTGCAAGTGTCAATATGAAGAAACAAGCCAAGCAACCAAACATTCCTTTACACACTGTGACATAGCGTCCAGCAGGAATCGTCACACCCTCAGGTGGCCATGTCGCAGGTGTGAGCTCGATGTCACCTGTATTTATCGTAAACGACAGTGCACTGGAATCCTTTCATACAACGAGGCAAGCAGAAAAAGCTTGTACCTGACACCGCAACGATGGCTATGTTGCTCATGGCCAAGGCCTGTGACAACCCTATTGGCCGGGATACGAGGGAAAAATTCGACTGACAGGTAACACGTGCGGTGAACCATAGCAAGGTCGGGACAAAATATAACCAAGATGTGGTTGCGAGTGTCATAGCCGCAGCTATGGTATACACCAGAGAGCCCGCGCCAACAAGGGAAGCATATGCAGTCGCCCATTGGCACTCACATCAGCCATTGGCTGACCAGTGACAACGCTTTATTTGCTGGTGACCTTGAATGTGAGTTCTCAAGTGAGCGTATGCACAGCCGTACATTGTTCTCTACTTCAGCATCCCAAAATGACTCAGCACGCACCCCCGGCCTGACCGAAGTTGAAAGCAGTTTCTTAGTAGTATGAATCCGATGACCACTTCCCCAAACTGCAGTTGTTGGCAAAGCTCGATAAACCTTCGGGAGCAATGTTAAGGGTGAAGTTTATCACTGTAAGATATGTCGTCATGCGTATAGTGCATCAATACGCACGTTCGAGGTGCAATAGGGGCGGGCTGAGCTGACATACTGCAAGCTGTCACACGTCAGGAAGTCAGAGGCTGAGCGCGGGTCAAACTGATGCAAGACCTGCCGGCCGCGAGCTCAAGCACAAAGCATGTGGGTCCGTCGCAACTGGACGCAGCAGTTTTGAAAACTCTCAGGATGTGTGTTGAGGCTCGTTTGTACGGTCCAGGCAGGCACAGGCAGATTCTTGTCTTTTCAGGCACAAGGCAGACAGGCTCGTGACCGGCGTGCTGAAGCTGTGTTCTGCGTCTCTTGACGCGTAGATGCTATTATTTCTCACGGGAAGACTAGCGAATTGCCACATAACAAAGGGCATCTTTATAGGGCGATTGCAGTTGATGAAATTGGGAGTGCAATTGCGACATGTCGAACTGCAATACGACCTCGTGCTTTCCGAAAGTCAGTTACAGGACCTGATCCAAAGGCTTTCTGCCTGTCTCAGCTCTGGCACGGGTCATGGTAGTCTTGGCCGGCACAGCGTAGTCATTTCGGGCGACCTTTGCAGCCTCCCGCAGATTGCCACCGTGGAAATTTTGTTGAGTGATGGTGAGTGACCTTACAACGGCCTCGGCATACCCGCAGATTGCCACAAACGCGTCATAGAGTCAGAAATGGCTCGTGAGATTGCTTTGTTGGACTGGAAAGCCCGGCAAGGACAGGACCCCGGTCCTGTTAGTGCTTATGTCTGCACCTTGCAGCGTTGTACTGAGCGTCCAAATAGTACCGCGCACGCTTGCACATACATGCGTCAACTTCTTTCAGTCCCAACCTGACTCTGTCGTGCACGCTGCAGACACACGGGGGACACGGTCAAGCTTCCAGAAGGCTTTGATCCTGCTTGCTTCAGGCTGCTGCACAAGACAGCTGAGCTCGTGACCAAAACTGCGGCTCATGCCTTAGTTGTCTTTGCCCACAGCAACACATAGTGTCAGTGGTTTGCCTCCCCACACCTTCAGACAGTGTTTTTGAGGCCAGCAGCTGCAACTTTCTTCCGCCAGCAGCTGGTACAGCAATTCCGTGACAATAAAGTAGTCAGGTTACATTTCACCCCTATACGTCAGCAGACAGCATGTGCCTTTGTGTCACGAGAAGACATTCAGCCGCTCAATGGGCAAACAACACCCAGTGGCTTAGGCGAGCTGCAAAGCAGATAGCAGCAACCTACTCAAACATGGCATTCTTTATGTATATATGTGGAGGCAACAAGCGCGAGAAGCCATTGTAAGCAAAGCAAAGATTTATCATCAGACCTTGGATGCATCACAGATGACCAGATTGTCATTTGCATCAAAGACGTGTCCCAAGGGCCTGCTAGGTCCCACATAAGCAAAACTTGTTGCAAATCCCTGTATGTGCCCTTGAAATCTGTTTCAGATGTAAAGACATTGCCATACTTATCTGGCAACCACAGAGTTCCAGACTTGGACGCTTGAACACTCTCTGCACATAGCAACAAGAAGGCGATGTGGTGCTGTCTCGTCTCAGTTGACATAGCACCACAAGTAGGCAGGGTACTTGATCGAAGTAAGCTGCATGCTGTGGTGCTAAATCTAGGTACAGCTGTAGAAGATGCAGATGTATGCAACAGAAAGTGATAGGATCCTTCAGCAAGGGCCTTTTCACACGCTATAAGAATGCAGGGCTTTTCTGATGTGACGCTAAAGATATACGAGCGGCAGTAGAGGCAGCACAATACGCACATGAGAGTCCTCATGTACCTGTACCCAGCAGATGCCCCTCAAAAAGCTTTGTGACTCCTTTCAGCATTTCGTTTGGAGCGTATTGACCCTGTATGCACCGTACACGTGAATACCATCATGGACTGAGGGCTTTGAGGGTAGGGGCCCAATCACTGAACAGGTCAGCTTGGAAATGTCAGTGGAGAGGGTGCACATACCACCAACTCAGATGGGATTGGCAGTTTGTGTTTAGGAATTGTTTAGACTGTGCCAAAGACGGGGTATGGCATGGAAAGCTCGAAGTGTCCTGAAGGTCAGCCAAGATGAGTATGACGGCAATTCTTCTGCATGGTTGAAACGTGATCAGCGTTACAACGGGGATCCAACAACAGCGCGGTGTGGTGAATTGAACTCACTCGTGCGATAACCAATACAAACAGCAATAATTGCGAAGATCCACCGCAGAATACGCATGGTCGCCACGGACAAGGTGCGCTCTTTCCGGATGAGATGGCACGACAGGCAGACGAGCAGCGGGGGACGATGACGAGCGGTCGTGGACTTGTCTGTGTGCTAATGCTACAGTAGCCGAAAACGCTGAGCGCGAACAACCCAGGGCTGTCTTAGATCGCACATGCACCCATTTAAGTTGCCATGTACAGTCTTCGCTGGCGTTTCGTCATGCGACAAAGTTGCCAAACCTGTTGCCAAACATGAGCTGGAAGGTCAGCTAGCAGTTGCCGAATCAAGTGACCACCTATTCCCAGATTATCTAGACTCTGCCCACACTGTGCCCTTTCTAGTGTTGAGGCTCAACGTTATCTCATCTACAGATATGCAGAATTCTTTGAAGCAGCAAGAAATAACGATGCCACCATATACACATTGTAGTGCTCAGCTGCTGCTGCCTTTCAACACTACAGAGTGATGTGTTGCACGCAAAGCGAGACGCAGTGAATGGTTTTAATGTTGCACTGAGAGCTGCAACACTTTCAGGCTTGAAAGCACTAGGCAAGTACCAGATTGTTAGATGCATAACACTATTCACCTACACTATGCCAGCCTAACACCAAAATTGCTATGCATTTTCATTGATCAACATGCTCTGTTTGGCATTTTGTTTGTGTCTGACTGCTGTAGAAAACGTACAAGAGTCAGACCCCAGTATTTGCTACGTTGCATCAGCGACAGTTGGGACCAACTCACTATATAGTGAATTGGTCCTTAACTGTCGTTGCTTCCTAAAGCTCTTTGTTGTGAGGAGGCAAAAAGTATATTTTGCCTCTTCACAACGAAGAGCTTCAGGAAGCATGCTGCCATGTGTTGCAATGGGTGTGGCATGGATGCTGAAGTTTGCAGGTCACCAACACTGTGACAGCCTCCACAGCCGTTTCTCTCTCTTTGTCACAACGTCAGAGCCACCAGCCACCAGCCAAGCCCAAATGCAAGCGTTTGTTGCAATGAGGTGCATCTTTAAACTGTCCTGCACCTCTTGACCAATTGCAAGGGCTTGAATCGTCTAAACCGCAGCCTCGCCAGTAGCTCATCATCAGCAAGAGACAATTACACATTTGGCAAAAGCTGCAAGGATCAAGCAATGCTTCAGGTACGGCTGTTCTGTCAGACTCAAAAGGAACCCTACTGTTCCAGCACTGCTGCTTGAGCTGCCGCACATTAAAATGCAAGGTACAACATGTTTACTGAGGCCAAGCAGCTGCTCCTGCACCACCCAATGCCACATGCTGATTGCCGGCCTCTAAACAATGCTGCTGTCCACCAATGTTGTTGCCGCATCTAGGGCAGGGCGCTCTCTGCATTGGGCCCCCACACTCTCCCACAGCATAGATGTACCCACAAGTACAGCGGTAGTTGCCCCCTGCGCGGATTTCACCCCCCATGGCTGCCACAACTGCCCTTTCTTCTTCCCTTGTCAGCCTTTTTTCATTCTGAGTGCCGGTTCTGGACATTTACTCTCCAAGACGCAATGCCACACCCATGCATGATGCAAAAACTTCAAATGACGCACACTGTGGCAGTTGCATGTGGCTGGCTACTGGAAAAAATCTGGGCTGCTCTGCTGCTGTGCTCAGCTCAAAGGTGATGGTCTGTCCTGGCCTAGGTAGGGTCAGCTTGTTGGTGACACGTGCCAGAAACACCCTGATGCTGTTTTCTGATAGCATTCTGACAAACGCTTCAGCCAGGTTTGTATGTTGCCAGTTGCATCATTTCCTTCCAAGCAAAAAGCACGGACCAGCGCATCCACATCCAAGTACTGCTCCCCAAAGAACAGAGTGGCCAGCTCCACTCCTGAGAAGTGCTCTAGGTGATCAGCAAGGTCCAGAAAGCAGAAGCCTGCCCTGATTGCCTCCAGCGCTGCATGCCTGTCCTCCACCAGAGTCTGCCGGACCTGCAACACCAAGCAAGCCTTGCAGTAAGAATGAAGTACCTGAGGCACCGCATCAACAGCTGAAAATACAGTATGATGCAGCTTGCTTTGGTGGCCATGGATGCCACCGAAAGCAGACAAAATTGGCAGTGTGGCTCGACAGTTATGCTCATGTTGCCAGCTGCATACATACATTGCCTATACGAGGCCAAGCGCTGTCTGGGACACAAACATGAACAAGCTCAAGCCTAGCATTAGCTCCCAGAGATGCAAACAACGACTTGCAAGCTGAATGCAAATCATCAATACATTCATGAAGTTGTCAGCACCTTCTGGCAGATGACATCCTCCTTGTTAGCATCAGTCACCATAGTCTCAGCACTACTGCCCAGCATGCTTCCCACTGTCAGCATGAGCTCACTTACCTCTCCGTGATGAGCAGCAAGCACCTGCCTCAGCCTTTGCGCCTCATCAGGGTCAAAGTCTGCCATCATAGCAATGCACTCATCCGAGTTACTACTGAGCGTCTCATGGTGCACCAGCACGCTGTGCAAAGCTGCAGAAAAGCTGATGGGCACATGGATGCGTTCCAAAAGGCACTTGGCAAGTATTCTCCCCACTGCCTGGTAATGCTGCTGCCTGGGAGCCTGCTTAGGAGGCAGGAAACTGCGCCACAGCCGGCGAGTCTCGTCACACTGCTGAAACACAGCTGCAGTGGTTTGGTCTGCACCAAGCTGGATCAAGAAGATGTCCATGACCTCTTGCAAAGGTTTGCGCACACTGTTTGGGCCCCAGTTGATGTAGAAGACCTTGCCCAATGGCACTGCCTGATCAGCAAAGGGTGCCACCATGTCAGCCAAGACAGCCTGCTCAGACTGCACACGGATGAAGTGTGCTGGTAGCCTGTTGCTGCTGTGACGTAGTGCGTCCAGGTGACTGTTCAGCACACGGAACTTGCGGTCCACTGGCGTGCTGCTAGTGTCCGGTGCATACTTGTCTGACGTGAGCACAGCGTCCATGCTGGGGCGCTTGTCAGGACTTGTGTCCAGCAGCTGCAATGTCTGCCTGCTTGGAACACCAACTGACTCAAAGGGCGACCCAAGAGAAAAGCTTCCCAGCTGCAAGCTCTAGTAGCATTATGCCAAAGGACCAGACGTCCACTGCAGTAGGATGTTGCTTCCACGCATCACTGCCTGTGCAGCCACACAAAGCTGTCAGACAGTATTTGCACTCAGCTTTGCCATACTTTGACCTGTTATCTTTTCAAATTGACATTGCCTGTATACATGTAGGATTAACATAAAGTGTTGTGTGCCTTATGCCTTGTACTTGCTGTGTCTATACAAACCTGACATGTGTGCGTACAAGTGCATTTGTAAATACGAAGTATAAACAGGATAGCAGGACTGAAACAGCTATAACTTACCTGCTTCTGGGGCACAGTAGGCCAGCGTGCCTGCAGCTGAGAGGTTCATGGTGCTCTCATAGGCACTACTGATGATGTTCTTGCTGATGCCAAAGTCACACAAGGCAATGTTGCCAGTGTCTTCCAGCAGCACATTCTCTGGCTTGATGTCGCGGTGTGTGATGCCTTGCTGATGGGTGAAGGCCATGACCTGAGCCAGTTGCCGCATTGTGGAACGCACTGAGGCCTTCTCCAGTGGATGTAAGGTGCCAGCGTTCTGCCTGACAGCCTGCATGCAGAAGCCAGACATTGAGAGCAAGCTGAGTTGCTGACATGATATCTTAACCCCTGAACTTTCTGTTGCTTCACCAGCATTGCAAGCCAAGTGCTTCAGGTAAATTCAGGTTGCAGTTTCAGCACCTACAGCACATTGATGTGGTAGATGCAACAGGCCTGCACTCTTTCACTGAAAGCAACAGGACTGGCTGCTGCTCCTGAGCATGACCACCACAATACACACAACTCACATTTTGTATGCAAGCAGGTTCATCTGCATTTGGACGCTGCCTTCACAGGCATGAGGCAATGTAGCACTTCTGCAAGCACTTGGCAAAAAGCACATGTGCCTCTTCAACCTTTGGTCTACACCAATGATCATCGACTCACCTTGATCTTCTCTATCCAAGTTTGCAAATTACCATTTCTGTAAAAAGGCACCTGCAAGAAGGTGGCACCCCCATCCACAAAGATGCTCTGCAGAGGCACCACCAACGGGTGCTTGCGCAGCCGTTCAGCCTCTCTCACAGAGTGCTCATCACCTTGAATGCGCTTCAGAGCCCACTTGCGGCCCTCGCTGTCCTCTGCTTCAGTAACCATTGGTGCTGGCATGAAAACCACCCTGACAGCAGGTGTCAGCATTTGAGCCAATCCACGCCTCACCACACTGATTGTTATCATGCAACATAATGTTCTCGTGGCTGCTCCAAAATAGGCTTGTCACGAGAAAAAGAAAGACAAGGCGATGCTGTCAGGGGTCCAATGTAAAGAAGCTTGTCACAAGCAGGTTTGAACAGCTGGATCACTTGGCACTTGGCCAGGTTAAGATCTACAGTGCAATCACCTCAGCGAGCCCAAGGGATCACAGCCTGCATGACTAGCATGTCTGAATTACAAGACAACACGGATTTTGGAGTCATAACTGATAGTCAAATTGCAAGTAGCAGACAACTGAGTTGCTCAACACCAACCATTCTGGTAATGCAAGACCGGCCTTGCACATCGATAGCTCAGGGCAGATTTTGATAGCTATCTCCATGACATGCAAATACAAGATAGTGACAGCCAAAAAGCCGAAGCAAGTTGAGCTTGTGAGGTGGTATAATCCAGCATGATTGGCAAACTACATGTTACAGAGTGAGATGGCCCACCTAAAGTCAGACAGCTTCTTGTTTCTGGCCAACAGTTCCCCAGCAACACCAAGCCTAGGCATGTTGCCATCTGGAACCTTCTCCCACTGCATTTCAGGATGATTTTGCAAGAGCTCAGGGGACGCCAACAGCTGTGCATGGACCTCCATGGTGTTTGCGAGGGCAGCTTTCTCAGCCAACAAAGCTGTAATGTGTGCTTGGACCTTGGAAGCCTCATGCTGCACATACACACATGCATCTTATGTTGTATGACCATGTTGTGTTTAGCATCACACCGAGCATTGGATCACCTTGATTCTAGATAAAAAAGATCATTTTGGCATTGACAATGGTATATATGCATTTGCAAGCATAGGCAGCGCATAAAATGTGAGATTGTGTGCAACACACTGTGTTGTGAATTGTTTGGTATATAGCAAGAGCACCTTGGAGGCTTTTTCAGCCTTGGCTTTCATGACAACGTGATCAACACATGCAAGACTCACGTGCTTGTCATCAATGACAAGCAATTCCAGCTCCATCTTGGCTCTGATCAATGACTTAGCCAAATCCTTTTGCTGCTCTGCGTGTTCAAATACATTTTGGATTGCATCCCTAGCGGTCATTTTCTGCTGCTACTGAAGAGAGGCCTCATCTTGCTGCTTCTTGACATCTCTGCAAAGGACAGGGTCTACCCGTACATACGTGTAGCTGCCAAGTAAGCACAGCAAGATCATAGCATGCGGTGCATGGCAACACCTGATGATGTTTGCTGTTGTTGAACCACTTTGAGGATGCCGATCACTACAGGTGACAGATGCAGGAACTGCAACCACACTCGAAAATAGCCAATGACATACCTGATGAGCATTTCAGTGTGCCTCTGCTCTCGCTGCGGGTCATGCCCCCGCAACTGGTTTGCAGTCATGTACAGAATCTTAATAGGTTGCTGCAAGCAGATATGCACAGGATCATGGAGCTCATTCAGCACTTCTGACTCCTCCTCTAAGCAAGCTTGCAGCTGCTCAGCGCTGGCATGCTGTCATCTGAGTAGTGTTCCCGACCTTTGCATGCTCAAGAGACCATGCTTGAAAATTTGCAGCCACCTCAGCCTTGCTTATTGCACTTGTCTCTACAGCCTGCAAGACCTCCTGAAGGCTGGCCTTGTGCTTCTGACGTTGATGGCACATGTCAATCTTTGTCTCTGCATGCTTCTTGAAACTAGCTAAAAGTGTCTTGAGGTCGTGCTCAGCTTTCAATTTATTCCTTACTAGGTCTGGAACAGAGCCGGCTCCAAATTGCTCAGCCAGCTTGCCTCTGATCTCAGTCTGTGCCGTTGCGACAGCAAGTCAGGTTTGACGTCCACTTGCACCATGTGGTAGTCTCAACAAGAAATAGCCATAGCTGGGGCAGCGTCACCAGTACACAAAGATGCAAATGTGAATGGCCTAAGAAGGACATCCATGAAGGTAAAGTATCATACCTTGCAGAGTTCCAACGTTTTTGGGCAGGCTACAGCCTTTCTGCCAAATTCAGCCAGCTCTGCATCCACCAGATGCCCAGCCTGTGCAAGCTCAGCGCCTGCAGTGACATCGGTGGCTAAGACCTTGTCCACCTGACAGCAAACACCCCATGGTCAAAGTCAATAACATGTGTGCATGTTTCTTTGCACCATACACACCATACATAATGTTTACAAACCGTACACTGCATGCACCAAAGACTCCCTCAGTATCAATTTTGAGGAGTCTGCAGTATCTGGACGAGCTGGGAGACAGCCTGGAACAAGGCATCTTCCTGTGGCATGATCCTCTCCAACTGTTGCACCAGCAATTGACAGCCTTCATCATGGACCAATGATTGCAGCTTTGCCACGCCTGGCATAGCTTGCTCTGATCCCTTTGGGTGCCTGTGGATTCTCTTGTTGCCACGAAGCTCTGTTTTTGTAGCAGGCAGGCTACGCTTGTGCATCAGCAGGAGTATAGGGCGTCGACAGCGGCCGACAAGCCATAACTTTCTTGGCTGCATTGAGGGGTGACACCTCTACTGTGCAAATTTGGCACGTTCGCGCCCTCGGCGTGACCCCTGAGCGTCACGCTGACCACTGCAGCGTGCCAGACCAGCGTGCCAGATGTGCTCAGCACCAGACTTCTGCAGCGCTGCTGAGACTTCCAGTGGACGTTTCGGGATTCAAAAGATTTCACATCGGATCTCAGACATTAGGGCCAAAAAACCTAGGGCCAAAAATGATTATCTTGATTTGTTTGGGGATTTATTTAGGTAGGATGTAGGACTTAGGGTTTTAGGGTGTTTTTGCGATTGCATGGTTAGGGTTTGAGATCCGATGTGAAATAACGCAGGGGCTGCAAGGAAGCCTGGACTTACCATTGCCCATAGTCCCGCCCCCCCCAAAGCGATGGCCCCCAATTGCTCCATTTTCGACTTATAGGAAAAGCTGAGCTGGATCATGCTGATATCTGCGTCACAGATCAATGCATAGTACCAGGCATGCTAGCTGTTCCATGCAAAAGCAAAGATAGGGTTATTGTTATAATTACTGTAACAGGGTGACGCTTATACAGGTAATTGGCCTAGTGTTGTTAGGCACACACCAAAGCTCGCACATAGAATGAATTGTGTCACAATGAGCTTGGTTGCAGAGCTACATCCTGACAGACAAGCTGTGAACGGGCCGCATCATGCCGTAATACACTGTAATACACTGCCACACTGCAACAGTACTTTGGCAGGCTTATCTAAGAGCTTGTCAGAGTCAGCAACACCTAACACCTTTACAGGCTGGCTTACTTATGCAAAGAAGCCATGTGCCATGCACGTGATGTGGGTGAGGACAGGTCAAGCCAAGTATGCTTGTGTAGGACGGCTGTGTTGCAACTGAGTGCACTCATTTTTGGCGATAGATACTTATATTCTGGCGTCAGCCGGGCCTGCAGGCCCAATGTATCGAAAATTCTGCTGGCTTCAGCCTAAGGCATAGAAGCTCACTTCTGAACATACAGAGCTGAAACATAAAGGTTGTAAGACTGCTTGCTCACTGCGATGACAGGACATGGAAAGGATAGAAAAGATGACACTGCTAGCCGTTCAACAAAGAGAAGCCTGAGTGGTCCCAGATTGGGCCCAAGCTTCTCTTACACAGGACAGTGCAGCTCTACACAGCTTGTCACTTGTGCATGTGCAAGTCTAAACAACCCATGCATGATTCAAACTATATGGTCTATATGGCCCACCTGTCCAGTGCAAATGAAACGCCAAAAATCTTGGGTCAGTTCATCCAAACTTCCATCATCTATACAGGCTTGCTCATCTGTCACAGCATCTGTCAGTCGTCATTTGTCTGTTTTGAAGATCATGCTCAAGTAACACAACAAATGCGTCTCCATGACATATATGAGCGTTTTCATGGCTGCTGACCAAAGCACCATAGAAGCGTTGCAGGAATAACCTGTCATCTCTGTCTGTTTTCACATTCCATGATGGCAGAGTTGCTGATTAGGAAGACAACCCTACTGCCTGACATCAAAATCCTTATTGTCGCATTTGCAGACGGCGGGTGTGAGCACATCTCTTCTGTGGCCTCCTGCAACATGCCCTGCATGCCTTTCTGCAGCTCTCAAAGACCTTTCAGATTTTGCTGCATGTCACCGTCCTTCTCAGGCTCATGTGCAAGCAATGACAATGAGACAGTGCCTCTGTCATGTAACAGCAATGACAGGGTGACATCACATGTTTGCTACTAGCAGTGAATCGTGTAACACCAATGACAGGGCGACAGTGCCTCCATGACAGGATTGACATTGTGATAGTGCTTCTGCCACAATACAGCCATGACAGTAACAAAGAGATGGTAATGTCAGTGCAACAGCAATGA
>JAABUP010006290.1_pt1 | contig 17067 bp, 33 predicted proteins | sample 5559201 | NCBI WGS metagenome assembly JAABUP01 (sample SAMN10711887, study PRJNA513373) | rock metagenome | isolation source: Antarctica rocks | place: Antarctica
GAACCTGCTGCTGGAAGTCTTGCAGCACTTCATCCACTTGCTCAGCCGCCACCAGCAAGTCTGCTGGTCCATCCACGTACTGTTGCTCTGTCTGACTTGCTGCCTGCTCAAGCTGTTTCTGGGCATCTTATGACAAGCAGCAGCAGCAGCAGCAGCAGCAGCAGCAAGAACAACAGGTGGTAGCAGCAGCGACTGCTACAGATGGCAGCATAGCACAGGTTGCAACAGCAACAACAGCAACAGGTACCAGCAACACAGCAGCTTTTAGAAGCAAGTGCAGCTGGCCTACCGTCTGATTCACGCAGAATCTTTCTTGTGTTTCTTGAGATGATTTGCACAAGCGATGCACTGAGCACCTCTGTGGCTTTTGGCACGCCAGCCAGATTGGTAAAACCCCCAAGTGTCATACATAGCCGACAGCTTTCTTTTCTTGCCATCAGCTTGCTGATCACTGCTGGCATCAGGCTCAGCATCAGGCTCAGCATCAGGCTCAGCATCAGGCACAGCATCAACATCATAAGGCTCTGTTTCTGACATGATGCAGACACGTCAGATACCTTTCACAGCACCAAGGTAGGCACCCAGCGTCGCAAGCTGTGCCCTAACAAGCTGACGGATGACGGTTCGTCTTCTTTCACTCAAGTTAAAAGGTATTATTTGTATTTATAATAGGCGAAAATATTGTTTCGCGTTGACGGAGGCACTCTGAGGGTCCGTGCAACGCGTACCGCGATTACGCGAGTACGCGAGCAACGCGGCACAACACTGCTCTGGTGTGAGCTGCGCATTTTCCCGCTTGATGGCGCTGGTGCTGGTATTCACAACTTTCGACAACAACCTCTACTTTCGCCTCATGACAAGCTGCGCCTGCTGTATACAAAGATGATTGGCAACACAGAGTATCTCGGAGGTGCCGAGCTCGGAGGAACCGTCATTCCTCGGACGGACTGCAAGGCTGACCACGCGCAGGACTACTTGCTACAGAAGTCACGTCTAGCAGAAGTTGCATCACGAATGCACAAGTATTTTGTGCCATGGTCTGTCAGCTCGCTGGAAACTCTACGTGGAGCGCGGCACCTCATATTGCTTTTGTCGGAATTCGCTGCTCAGCATTTCGTGCCATTCATGCTAGCAGTATATTGCTTGCACCAGATTACGCTACAATGCATATGCCTGCTCCTGTGTCAGCGCCGTGCTGTCAAAGGTGCTGTGTGTGTTTGTGCCAGACACAGCTATATACTCGGGCCAAATTGTGGCAGTCATACAGCTACCAGGTAGGAGAAAGGACTCATGCTCATTGTGCTGCACAATACCAAGCACACAATGCTGATCTGCCTTCTATTCTGAGTTGTTGCGACAGTGGATTTCTGGGTACCAGTATACTTTACGTAATATCAAGGCTGGGCAAATCACTCATTGGATCAAGGTAAAGAAACTTTGAGAGACTACCCAGTCACATTACCAGTCGGTAAGTAACCAAGTCATTCATCAAGTAAAGACAACAGTCCAACGGCTGTACATGGCCGGTCTTGATTGAGGCGGCAAAGTACTGCTCTTGCTGAGAGAGTTGTATCTGGCCAAGTCAAACCACTGCACAAATTCTTGACCAACATTCTTACCTCAAATCAATGTTTGACAATTCTTGACAGGTTTGGAATACGCCAGATACTCCCACAAATCCTTGAACAAAACCCTTTTTTGCCATAATCCCTCTAGCTTTTCCTCAGCTGCTACCAACTGCTCTGTCCAGATCATTGTGCTTAGAGGCTTTACACACATTGCGCACAATCAGACAAGCACAACAGTGCCCGCCAGCTTGTAAATGGCATCAGGCTACTACACAACAGTTCTAACCTGGGTATTGCTGCTGTTTCTATGCTTGATCACCAGCCGGAGCCTGAGCAGTCACAAGCTAGTCCAACAGTCCTGGCTGAATGGTCTGTCTCGTTTTACGCCTTGGCTTGGTCTTGCGGACCCCGGTCCCTTGCACACTCAAAGGGTCTACAGTTGGCCTTCTTTGACTGGCCCTCTTCTCAGCTAACTTTTCTGCGATCAACAGCGACCACGAAGCGTGTCGTGCCGCCAGCACATCTGCTTCCCTCTGGGCCAGATCTGCTTCTGGTATGCCCTGCAAGATCATAACCACGCTTGTCAGGAGGTCGCCAACAACAGCCCCAACACAGAATGTCACGATATCGAGTCACAGTACAGTTTGCTTGAGCATACTGTGTTCAACCATGCAAGCCACAATCAACATGCAGAGTAGATGCACACCTGAGCATCTTGCACCACATGGTTCCTGGTTTTCAGGTCCTCCATCCGCGCAACAATGTCATTCATACCATCATCAGCAGGTGCAGCAGCTGCCTGATCAGAACGATTTGCGTGACTGCCCTCTTGCCTTTCATCCATGTTGCCTTCTGATGCCTCTTGCCGAGCACCCTGACCTATGCACCCTGTCACAGATGCTCTTAGTCATTCCAATGCATAAGCAATGGCAAACCCTTGCTTTGGACAAAAGATGCTGTGTTGTTGCAACATGAGCAAACAAGGGATGGCTGCAAGCAAAGCACGTGAGGCAGCTAGACTGCTGCTTTATGCATGGAACATTGCAGAGTCGGGTATAGGTGATGTCATGGATGGCACTTTACACAGCAGTAGGTAGAGTGAGTACAAACAAAGCTGACAGCCGTGTTTGACATACCATTTGGCTCTCCAACCCTGCTGCATTGCTGACCACTACAGCCCTCAGCAGCCATGTCCTGCCCTTCCCCTTGACCCTGGTCCCTTTCATCTTGAAAGGCATGCTCCTCCCCAACTGCAGCCCCCTGCATAGACCCTCCTGGTCCTGAAGCAGCCTCTACTGGCCCCTGCTGCCAGTCTGCTTGACTTGGCCCTGCCACAAACGTGGCATCATGCCCCACTGTTGGCTGCTGCCTGTCATCATTGCCAACTGGCCTTGCCTGCAGTGATGAGGCACCAGGGGGGTTGCCAGGAGCGGTGTTAGCGCCCATACCACGCTGCTGCTGTCTGTTGGACAAGCTGGGAGAGTGGTCAGACAAAGGGTTGGCAGGCATTGCACCATTCTGAGATTCCTGCTGTGCATCAACCTGGTCTGCATGCCCTGCAACACATCAACCTGGTGGGTTCGTGGTAAACATCCCAGCTAGTGGCCAGCCAGCTAGTGTTATTCAGCCAGCCAGCTAGTTCTCCAGTCAGATTGGGCACTGGGGGCATATATGCATCAGATCAAGCGATTGTAACCATGCAGCAGGAAAAACTCAGTAGTAGCTGGTAAATGTAATCATAGCCAGCTTGACAAAAGTCAACAACGGCAGAGCATCTAAAGAAAGTTTGATGCATCCCAGCGGTGATGTGGCAACAGCGTTCAGGCGCTTCAATGATTTCTCAGGCTGAGCAGATGAGATGGCCTTGATGATACCATTGCAGAACAAAACAGCTGACACTAATTGTAGTCCCTGTTGCACTTCAGCTATGTTACTCAGCACACAACAGCTAAGTATGATGCTCAACCAAGCTATCATGCTGTCACACAAAAGCACCTGCTTCTAGTCTGCTTTGGAGCTTAGCATGATTTGCAACTAGATAACAAAGTCTCACATGGCACGCTTCACATGCAGCTTGCTGGGCAGCTACAGTACAGCATCCTTCTGCCTTGACTTGATGAAGACTGTGTGTCTTACCAGCAGGGTGTTGGAGTTGGCCATGCTTCCGGCCAAGCAGCTGTGTCTCAAGGCTTGACACCACTTGCTCAGCTGCTGTCAGCCTCTCTGCCAACTGCCCTTCCCTCTCAGAGTACTCAGCCTGTTGGCGCTGCCTTTCCTGCAGCAGCATACAAGGCAACCTGTCAGGCAAGCATGCATTGCTGAGGTGATGGTCCCATAACAAACACATCAAATTCCATGTGAGCAGCTGATCAGGCATGCATGCACTGCTGATGTGATGGTGTCATGAAGATGTTTCTCAATGGCCAAGCATACTCGCCTGCATCAAGCACGTGTGTGACCAGTTACTGGAGGTGTGATCACCAAAGGCTGAGTTATCACTGGCCTGATTGCATGCAGTGCTGTCACTACGCAGACTGCAAAGAGATTAGCATGGCGTGCTTGCTGGCACTACAAACACCACAGATCGCAATTTTGGTTCCACGGCTTCATACTCTTTGACCAGGTCACTGTCACTTGTTGCAGCAGGCTGTGGAAAGGCACCCACCATCTTGCAACAGCTGCCATTCATTCATGCATGCATGCATGCATGCACTCACTCGCTCGCTCGCTCACTCACTCGCTCACTCACTCACTCACTCACTCACTCACTCACTCCGCTTTAAAAATGGTTGGGTTGCCAACAAGTAACATGTCACTGGGAATTTCAAGGCTTTGAAGGCAAGAGATACCTGCTCAAAGCTGTGACGAAGACGGCCAGCCAGTGCAACAGCATCCTGAAGGGCGCTCTCAGCCTGAGACGCTCTGCTGTTGGCTGTCCACACAGCACTGTCCTTGGTCTGCTCCAGGTCGGCAACCCTCTTCTTCAGCTCCAAAACCTGCTCCTTGCTCTTCTTCTTTGCCGCCAGCTCATGAGAAAAGGCATCGGCTTGCAATGCATTGTGTGTGGCCCTCTGAGTGGCCTCTTGGGCTTCCAGGAGATGCTTCTCAGCAGCAGCAGTGGCATGCAGGCGAGCCAGCTCCTTCTCATCCAGACTCTTCTTCAGCTCGCTGATCTGCTCTGCGTCGCTCTTCATCGCTTGGCTCTGCTGAGTCAGCACCGCCTCTGCCTGTGCCTTGGCAGCCTCAGCTGCTGCCTTTGATGACTCAGCCGCTGCCTTTGCTGACTCAGCTTGCATCCTTGCTGACTCAGCCTGTGCTCTGGCAGAGTTGGCCTCAGCTGCTAGCTCCTCAGCACTCACCTTGGCTGCTGCTTCTTCGGACTTGGAAGTTCCAGCTCTGCAGCCACAATCAGCATACATGTCAGTGAGTTTGCTGTCACGTGAATCACATCAGAGATGGGAGCAACTGATGGGGCAACCAGCATTGCATCACCGCTAATGGTGGTTCTGCTTCACCTGTGAATACAGCTCTGACCCCTAAACCCTAAACCCAGCTGGTTATGCTTTGCTATGTCTGTAACAGAAACACGTTCATGACTTCCCGGTCCAAACTCCCAAACTGCAATCCTGTGCCCTTTTCCTACATCTGTGAGTACCGGCATTCCAAGGAGAATACGCACATCAATACTGAGAAAACCCTTCCTGTGTGATGCAGTCCAATCGAATTCACAGACTTGCTTTGCTTGCAGGGTCTTGCAAGACGATACATTTGGTGGCACTGCAGTAGCAGAGTGCAGCACGAGTGCTTTAGACACTCATGATCCAAAGCGCACTACTGCTTGGATGTGGTGCATCCCAAGTAGATGCACTCTGGAGACAATACAGGTCACTGACACATTCTACAGCCCAAGCTTCACCTTTCTGCATGGCCTTTGGCCAGTTGTACAGCAGCATCACATTGACGCTGGTGGGCCTGGGCAATTTCCTCCAGCCTGCGCTGCTCCTGCTGAACATACTGCACAGCCTCCAAACGAGCAGACTCCCTGCTGGCTTGCTGAGACGCTGCCCACCCAGTAGCGTCCTGCACAAAACAGAAAGAGCTCTTGCTTTGCATGTTATCGCATCGGGCATCAAATTACCGCATGTGTTTGTGTCTTGGGAGGTGAGGTTTCCGTATGGGTCTGCCGATTACTCAAACTGCTGGCTGTGATTGTCCACCTAAAGGCATATGCAATGGGACGAGCACAGACCAGCTGAGAAACAGGCAGTGTCACGCACAAGAACTCTCGACAGAACTGAGAACAATGACCGAGCCTGTCGATATGTGTGCGATGCACAATTAGAAGAAGAAGAGGAAAAGCAGCATCAGGTAGAAGAAGAGGAGAGGAGGAGCAAGTAAGGCAAGAGAACAGCAAGACCATCATATGTCCAGGCAATGCAGCCTGAACATGAAAGGAGCGCGCGCAGCAATCAACGCTGCCAAGGAGAAGAGCACCGCAGGACTGCACCCGGTCCCATCGGCCCCAACACAGTGCACACACACACACATATGGGGTGCGTCACATCAGGGCTGACAGGGCTGCTGGTTGCTGTGAAGAAGAGGTCAGGTGAAGAAGAAGGTAGGTAAAGAAGAAGATAAGGAAAAGAGTGTGAAGAAGAAGAGTGGGGTGACAGGACCAACCTGAACTGACATGCCTCCCTGGACCAGGAGGTTGAAAAGCGCGTCAGAGGAGGGCAGCTGGGCTTGCTGCTGCATGCGCTGCTGGTAATCCCTAGCCTGCTTCACCACCTCTGCCTCATACTCTGCATCGCACGCACACACTCTCAGACCCTTGATCGGCCCTAGCATTTGTGTGTGTGTTCCAACCTACAAGACTACATCAGGCAGCACACACTCAGAACAAAGATTACAGGCTACAAAATAGAGACCACAGACTATAGACTACAAAGTGAATCAGACAAGAGGTGTCTCAAGGCAAGGTCACTCCTGATATGCATGCACAGCTTTAGCAGTTGATGCGCCATTTGTGAACATGCAGAGTCCGTAGCCATGTGTGTGCCTGGGTTAGGCATCGCAGCCAACCGATGCTTTCCTGACCAAGTGAATGATCCACTCATCATGCAGAGTCTGTAGCCATGTGTGTGCCATGTGGGTTAGTCATGGCAGCCAACAGATGCCGTCCTGATCATCGGAGTGATTCAAGCATCCGAGTACAAGCGTCAGAAGTTGCAGCGTCGATCAAAGTCAAGACACTTACCTTGGCGCTGAGAGTTGAAGTTGGCCTGCATGTCACGCCTCTCCTGCTGCAAAGCCTCCTTGCAATTAGCCATGGCTTCCTGGGACTTCTCTGCATAACAGATGAACAAGATGTCACTGCTCAATCATCATGATCTGTCGTGGCACACACCTGTTAGTAACAGGCTGTGATTGCATTGTGACAATGATTACTCAAGTGACAATGATTACTCAATCATGCAAGTCAGGTCAAGCAAATGGTCTTCCTCGCTTGCAGTCAAAAAATCATTAAAAAAGTTACCAATAGATGTGAATTGCATATACCAATATCCATGTCGTGAAAATGCCAAAAACCATTATGAAAATAGCAATGAAGACTATGGAAAAACCAATGAAAGGTAGTTTGAAACAGCCCCAACATTGTCCAGTGTGCTAAAGACAGGTGGAGGCTTACCTAGTTCAGTCCTCAACTTGGCCTTGTCCTCCTTCAGCTTGGCGTTTTTTGCTTGTAGGCGCTGCTCATCAGCCTCGACCTGCATACACGCATGACAGACATGCCATCAGTGCATGTGACCACAGGTGACATGTCATGCAGCTCGCCTGCTTGAGCACAATATAGATGTCTTGGCCAACAAGCATACACAGAGGTTTCCCTCTTGTACACTCACTTCACAAACACATTATCTGTTGACTTCCCTGATGAGTCAAAGACAATGTCAAACCCTAAAGACAGAAAATGTCAATCTGAAACTGAAACTGAAACCGAGACAACTGTTGACTGGCCCATGCAACCAGAACCAGGGCAGGTTGTGATGACCTGTCTGCAATGTTGTGACCTTTTTGTAGACAGTGATGCTGTCATGAGTGCTGCAGTTGTCAGCCACAAAAGCCAGCGTGCAGCAGGAAGCTGGACAATCACAGGATGTTCCACATGCTATGCATGGTCACATGCACAGTGTTCAGAAGCAGCTTCAATGTCTGTGCGAAACCTAGCAGATGTGAGCACGTCTGCATTTCAGTAACACCACCTTTTCACTGCATGCTTGATGAGGCAACACGACACCAAAGGCAATAAGTAGGTTGACTAAGGTTGCGGCAGGGGAGGTCAGAAAGCACTCAGTAGACTTAGCAGAACCATCAAGTAGACAGGATATGTCTGACCTTGCTGCTGCGCTCAGCAAGCTCCTGCTCTTGTTGGTCGTAGTACAGGCCATACTTCTCCCAGTTGTCTTCCAGCAAGGCTTTCTCAGCCACAATATCCGCTGCAAAAACGTACACAGCCATCAGTAACGTGTATGGGTCACATCTGCAACATAATGCATCTGTTGCTCAGTCTTAGGTCAAGCTGCATGTCATGTTTTTGCTCAACGACCACTTGCATGCCGTACAGGTCCTGCCATATAGTTCAAGCAATACATCAGCTTCTTACAGAGGTCCATGCTTGACGCAGCAGTCATGCCAGCCCATACTGCATACTTCAACATTGCCCGAGTCATGTAAAATGCACCCTACCTTCATTCTTCTTGACAGCTTCCTCTCTGGCCAGCAGCTCTTGCTCATCAGAGCGGATGCGCTCTTCACGTTCCTCCAAAGCTGCTGCTGTTGCCGTGTTCTGCATGCACATGCCAAGCATAAGCTCTTTGTTGCATCTAGCACCGCAATGCCCCATCTGACACTGCAGTGCCCTTATCAGCAGGATGCCTTGCTGCCATTATGCTGACTTGCACAGATGGACATGTTTTAAGACAGGCAACCAGCATGAGCTTTGAAGCCAAACAAGTTCAAAGAGTGACTTCGTTGCCCAACAGCTGGTCTTCTAGTCACAAGTGCAGAGAAAGTAAAACAGCAATGGAGACAAGCGACTGCATTGCACCAATCTGGATTGTGTTGCAGCCGTCTCCAAAGCCAACAAAGCTGCAAATTTATCCTGATGTTCAAGATTTTGGAGAGCATGGACAACACAGCCTTGACTCACTGATTGGCATTCATTTCAGAGTCACAGATGCTTCAAGGGTTTGTACAAAGTTATAAACTTTAACACCTACAAAACACTAACTTACAAATACGTCATACACATATGTTACAAAATACAAGCATGTAAAGAGTGGTGCACCACATGAACAGTCACCTGAGCTGCTGTTGCATGAGTCAGCGTCTCCCACTTCACGACTGCAGCCTTGTGCTTGGCCCTCTCATCAGCACTCTCCTCCAACATCCTGGCCTGCATGCAAGGCTCAGTATTCAAACTGTTGCGCAGACAGGCAACCAATGCTTGTCCAATACATAATGCGCCACAAATATATAATCCGCCGTAAGTTGTGCATTTTCAGTGCGCCTGCTTTGGCTGAGTCAGCAGCTGCTGGCAAGTTTCAAAAAGTAACGAAGAAATTCGTGTTGGTTCAAATCCGACTAACGGCATTCCCCCCCTTCGAGATCAAAAAAAAAACAGGGGACAAGTTGGCTTGATTGACCGTCTGCTCTAGTCAACCCTTTTCATCCATATGCAGTGCTGCCGCGTTACTTGCAATACATGATCGCAGTCTGTGCAAATTCACAAACAAATGCAGTTGCCCCAATAGGCGTAGTCAAGAACCACAATCAAATGTTTTCTGGCTACGCCAAACACACCGCCTTCTCGACTGATCGAGGCACATTGAGGCATGCCCTGTGCCTCAGCACCAGGCCTACAAGATGCAGGCTAGCGTGCAACAAATCTCCAGCACTGCACGCACATCCCATTCAATCTTGTGACAGGCATTCCAAGTTTACTACTATGCACCAGACAATTACGCCTGAAAAGCCTGGTCCTATTTAGCCTAGTCTAGACATCACCATGTTGACAGAACATACCGTACCGTTTCTGCATCATTGTTGTTCACAGCAAACTCTCACAAATCATCCATGCAGCATTCTGTAAAGGCTCAAATGATGCTTACCAGCTGGACTTCCTTTGCACTGTGCTCTGCAAGACGAGCATTCAGCTCAGCGTGCTTCTTGGCGTGCACATTCTTGAGCTCAGCATTCTTCTTGGCGTGCGCATCCTCAAGCTCAGCATTCTTCTTGGCAAAGACATCCTCCAAAGAAGCAAGGCTGTGTTCGTAGTTGTCTTTGATCCTCTCCATCTTGCACTTGGCTGCTGTAGCCTCGTCGATCCTCTCTGAACAGGCTTGCCTCTGTGCTGCGTACCTCCTGCACAGACAGATTCACATACACACTTAACGTCCTGTACACATTTAGGTCTCAGAAAGTTTGAGGTACAAATTGATGTGGCTACAGTGCTGCATGAGTGCTGCACAGGTAGAATCAGATGTTGCTCACGATCTAGCATGGGTGGGCGCAAGGACGCAAAGCAGGGTCTTCGAAAAGGCACAAAGGCTGCAGCTGAGGAGGCGGATTGATGGGCCACCAGTGCGGCTGCAAAGTGTGCGCCTTGCTGCTGTCAAACGTTCTCAGCATAGAAAGAGCATCATGAGTGTTATGCAATGCAAAATGTGCACTCCCCCTACTGTCAGAAGTCATCTCAGCAATGAAACCCATCAAATTGTCATACAGAAAGAAGATTGAAGCTCGATCAGTTGCAGGGTGCGCTTGTCAGCAGGGATCACAGCATGAGACACCATCCGATGTTTATGTCAGGGGTGGGCGGGTCAGCATGGCACCCCATCCTTTTTCCATGTCAGGGATACATCATGAGTGCCATGCTATGGAATGTAAGATCTTCTTGTGCTTTCACTTGTCAGCAACGGCTTCAGTAAAAACATGTCATCCAAGACTGCCATGCAATTGAGTGCATGGTGTGCTGGTGCTCTCACTTGTCAGCAGAGTTCTCAGCATCACTGGCCCTCCATTGCGCAGCTTCCACTCCCAGCCTACGCATTCTCACAGCCTCCTCTGCCCTTGCCTCACTCTGTAGAGAGCAAACTCCAACTGGGAATGTGCAATCAGTGTGTGTGCAGCAGTTACGGCACATCAACTGTCTGTCTATGTATTGGTGGTGAGTATACTGCCCACTTTGATTGGGAATTGTACAAAGGGAGCAGCAGCACACCTTCGTACCAAAGTGTGCATAGTGAACGTGCAAAGTGAGCAGTCACATTGATAGTCTAATTACCCAATGGTGGTGAGTGTGGACTGGAAAGAAGGATGCACAGTAAGCGGGAGCTTCCAAGGAGGATGCCAGGTTTGCATACAGAGTGGCAACCATGCTTTGACAACAACATCTTCCAGAAAGAGAGTCCTAAAGAGGTGTGTGCAAGTAAGGTAAAGGAAGGGATGCTGAGCACAACGGGATGCAGGCTGGCTGACTGTCATGAAACGAAGGGTGTGGAATGCTGTTGTTGACAGCTCGAAGGCACACATGGCTGTTGAGGGTGCGCCTGTGATAGTTTTGAGTAGTCAGCAGGATTGCCAGCAGAGCTGAGTCATGGATAGGCATTGGGTCCCCAGGTGAGGAAAGGGGGGGGGAGGGGGGCGTTTGAAACTAAGCATAAAAACCAAAACCTTTTGGTAGTTGAATTTCACCTTAGCAGCTTGAATCTCCAGCGTAGCATAGCGTGCCTGCAGGGCAGCGCTGCCTTCTGTCACAGACTGCACTTGTGCTTCCAAGGTGGCACAACTTTCTGTCAGCGTGTGCAGCTGTGCCCTCAGCTGCCCTTCAGCCTCCTGGCTGATGGCCAAAGTTGTGCCTTGCTCTTCAAGCTGGGTGAGCACAGTCTGCAGGATGTGCTCCTTGCTGGCCTTCTCAGCTTCCAGCTGAACACACCTGCAGACAAGCAGACCGACTGAATTATAATTGCTGAAAGTTTGCTGCTGAACACACCTGCAGACATGCAGACCGACTGAGTGACATTGTTTTTGAATTCTGGCATGGAGCTTGCACTGCTGGGCAACTGCATAGCACCTGGCAGGACACAATGAAGATGGATGGTGGCTGTCCTTGAGAAGAACAGACTTACGGTAACATCCTGTAATGCACAGTTACAACTCATGGACTCTAACATCCAGGGGCAATGCATAGCTCCCATGGCGGCCAAGCTGTCATGCACACACAACACTTGCACAAAATCCAACAAGCAGCGGCAGGTTCTCGACTGAACAGGCAGCAAGAGAGGCACGGCAGCTTACTTGGACTGTGCCACCTTCAAGTCCTGGTGAAATTGCAGCAGCCGGTCATCCGGCTGCTCACAACCCAGCAGCTGCTTGTTCTGCTGCTCCAGGCGGGTAAGGGTAGCAAACCAGCCTTGCCTTGTGCGCTGCAGCTGGTACAGCAGCACATGCACATAGGCCACAACGTCCTGCTGGCTCACTAGCATCCTTGGAGGTCCTGGTGATCTGCTCTGGCTCTTTGGCATAGACTGCTGGCTCCTGCACACACTCACAGATGCTTCAGCGCAATGTTTGGCGTCAGCATGGGATGTCTCAGTACAGCCTGACGTAGCTATGTGTAAGGTTACCGTTGGGCTTTCAGCTTTCTGCCAGACTGTTTGCCTAGCTGCACAGAAGCCTGTTCTATTGCTGCAACATGTCCAATGGTTCACGCGACTCATGACACAGTGTGAAAATATGCAAAGCACGCATTCATCTCTGTCATGCACAGGGCACGCTTTGTTGCAGGCACAGCAGAGTGTCACATTCTATATTAATATACTCAGTATTTTTATATGTAGTATATTTATGATTAGTATATCTAATGCTTCAATTGATGCATACCTGATGGTCACCGAAGCTAGGCTGAGGGCCTCGGATGACGTAGGAGCAGTCAGTGCTGCAACACAGGCACCAAGTGCGCCAGGCATCTTGACAAAACACGGTGAATGTGAAGTGAGACCAAAGCTGATCATAGGGATTGCCCCTCTGGCAACTCTGACAACACAAATGCCACCCTGGTTTGGTGCCAAGGTGACTGCAGCAGAGACCCCCAAGGGTGGGTTGGGGTAGGGGTAGGGCCCACCAGGCACCAGAGGTGCCATGGCATTTGCCAAGGCTATCATGAGGTTCTGCACAGCCTGCATGCACATTTCAGCTCGGACACCAGGCACCTTGACAGCACAATTTTGGTCAGAAAGAAGCGATCGGGCTTGTTTTGTAAGAGTGACAATGGGCACAAGTCTTGTGACTGCATTGTGAAAGCAGAGTGTTGTACGTGGCCTGCTCCAGATGCAAGCAACAGGCTGAGTTCACAGCCATCCGCTTTGAGTCAGGTAACACAACAGCGCCACTTGTATGCATGTACATTTACATCATCATCCATGCCAACAACATATGTTGACAGGCTTGCCCATTTGGTGTGTTTTATGACGGCAGCCTCACCTGTCGAGGGCTGACATGGGCCGGTAGCTGAACCTCACAAATTAGCTGATCCACTTTGATCCTGAGCAAGCTCTTGTCCTCATGCCACATCACCTGCACCAGGCGTGCTTCATACCAGGCCATGATAGGGTAATGTCTGAGCATGCACCACAGTAAGATAATTTTTGAGCATGTAACACAACAGGGTAATGCCTACGCATGTACCACATGCAAATGATACTTAAGCTGCCTTTCATTGCCGTAGCCATGTCAGTTTATACGCACAGAAAGGCTTGCTGAAGAATGACTTCATCATGTTCGCTACAAAAGACAGTCTCTGGCTGAAGTCAATGTGCCAACATCACACAGCACGAGCAGGCTGTGCAGATGAGAGCAACACAAAATTACGTGTGGGTTGCTGTGCAGACAGGTCAGCAACACTTGTCACTAGCATCACCATGCTGTAAGGTGATCCAATGCATTTGCTCAGAGCTCACATCGATCACACACATGCACAAACACAAAAAGCAGCCAATGCCACCATTCATGACATGTCCCTGCTATATGTCAAGCTGGGTCAGTCTCACCTTGGAGCTGCCAGGCAGAAGCATATGCTGCAGCAGTGCTTGCTGCGCGGTCAGCACTGAGGATGCGCTGATGATTATATTGTGACCGGTGACAGTTGGCACCAGGGCTGCTCTCAAGATGTCAATGGCCACGGCCATGACAGGTGCCTGATCCATGTGTAGGTTCAGGATCATCTGCGTGACCATCAGAAACACATGTTATAGACGGTTCTGCTCACTACTCCGTGCACATCGTCACTGCATGTGAGAGAATCTGCAGAGAATCATGCATGCCGCTCGCTGTTCCATGTTGGCGTGAAAAGACTGTGGCATAAATGGTAAAACATTCCAAGATTCTGTGCAATTCATTCCCTATAGTATTTCTACCACAGCAGGTGCACACCCTTGCTGCCCTGTCCAGATGACAACCACCCAAAAGGCAACCCACAGCCACTTGCAAACCATGAGAAGCAAGCCTCAACTGCAAGAAGCGCCGCATACGCCCACCAGAAATACACAAATCACAGTATTACCTAGATGAATAATAAGTCTAAAGCCTTGCACAGGGCAGCAGCACTTGTGTATCACCAGCTGTGGTGGATGGCGTGATGTTTTATCTTACCTGTCTCTGAGCAGCAGGCTGTTGGAGGAGGCTTGGCACAACAGGCACCACAGCTGTGGTGTCATCCTCCATCCCTGCTTGTCCCAGGCCTGCCATTGGCCCTGACGCTCTTGCAATGGCCAGCTGAAGCCTCAAGTGCTGACGGTACCTTCTCGTCTGTGCCAACAGGAAGCTGCCATGAAGAAGTATAGGCGCAGCATGATACCGAGAGCGCAGAACTCCCTGATTTGAGCGCATTGATCCAGACAATTTAGGCAACAAGTTGTAAGAGGGCGTATCGCATGTCAAGCACACAAGCAGCAATGCGGTTTGATCGCTAATGTAAGCACTCGGCAGCAAGGACAGAGCTCACAATGTGCAGTGAGTACATACCTGAGAAGAAGCATGACCCCTGGCTGCTCCTGTGTACTGTGGTATGCCCAGTGCACTTTCAACATGCTTGCTTACGGCCACAGCAGCAATGTCAAATGTGGCTGCATGCTGCTGCTTTGAGCCTGATGCTGCTGCATGTGGCGCAACCTGTTCAAGACAACAAACACACACATGTGAATACTTGAATGCAGCACAGAGTGTAGCACACGATTACTCAAGTGCAGCAGACAGGCACACAAGTGCGTCAGTACTCAACTTGCAGCAGCAGACCAATACTACTCAACTTGCTCAACTGCATGTGCAGCACACAAGTACTTAAGTGCTGCACAAGAACACAGCGCCTTCAGCATTGTGTAAGCAACAGCATCTGCCGTGGTACATGTCTGAACAGGAGCATGTTATGCGATAGGTGGTGTATGTCAAGGTGGTGTCTTATGAGGTTGTGCTCAAGCTGTCCTGTGCGGGCAGGAGTATACGCTGTGACCTGCAGCGCAAAGTCCCCGGCAAAAGGGGATGCAGGCATAGTGATGTTGGGAAGAAAAGACATGGGAGGTTTGGGCATTGTGAAAAAGCCTTCAGCATCACATTGCATGATCACACATGTGCAATGGCAGGTTGCATGCCCTGACACTGAAGTAAACCCTCAACCCTAACCTCAAAGACCTCAAGCTCCTCTGAAATATATGGAAACAAGACTTCTGGGACAATTCTGACAAGGCCTGAGCAAACCCTAAAAAACCCTGAAAGGTACAGAGTCTGACTACCTTGCACCATGCAGGCTTGCTGTCAGAGTGGAGTAGTTGGGTTTAGGGTTTAGAACCCTAGGGCCTAAACCCTAAACCAGTCCTGGGCACCGGGTTGGTCACCATACTTATTGACCAACCTCGCACCTGGCCAAGGGTCACACAGACAACACTGGGTGGGTGTGCATACCTGAGGCTTCCAGAAGATTCCGACCGGCAGATGAGTCATCCGGCGTAGAGCAGGCGCCAAAGCAGCCCTTGTCTTCCACAGGACGATGAGTACAAAGCCAGCAGCAGTAGCTGCCAACCACATATACCCTGAAGATCAGCAAAATGCGCTTTGACATATAGACTATGACCAGAAGCATTGTCCCTTCTCTGCTGCAAAATGCCATTTGACACATACTACGACCAGAAGCATTGTCCCTTCTCTGCTGCAAAACGTCTTTTGACAAATACTACGATCAGAAGCCTTGTCCCATCTCTACTGCAAAATGCCTTGAAGCTCAGTAATGCTGCTGCAGGGACGCACCAACTTGTGCTTGCATGCACACATGCTGTTTAGCTGATACCACACGAATCTTTGACGACCAGTAGGACACAGCAGGCCGAGCGCGGTATGACAACCATCAGCAGCTGCAGCTGATATGTGTGTAAAGCCAGCAGCAGTCATACCCATGGTGCTTCACTTGACAAGTTGCAAGAGCATAGCTTACCGGTACCAGCAACTGCGTCTGAAGCCTGGTCTGGTGTCTCAACCAAGCTGGCAAATGATTTGCTGCTTTCACTGCATCACAAAGCAAACTCAACTCAAGCAGTCCCGAGCCAAGCCAAGTGCAGCAGCAGCAAGTCATGACAGTGACGTATGCCTCACCTGAGCATGACTGATCCATTCAGGTAGGACGAGTCATGAGATACTGTGGAATCGGCCGCTGGATAGACCTGCTGGATCTCAGGGCAATCCTCCAACAAGTGACACTGGTTGTCAATGTTGGTAGATGTGATGTCACGGTTCCCATAAGTACCGCTTGCCTCATCTGCACCAGGACAAAGCTGGCTGTTGACACATGTCATCCAAAATGGGTTTCTTGCAGGAAGATGTGCAAGTGGGATTTCCCAAAGCACAGACGCCCTGCTTTAAATGCCGTGCTAGACTCACCGTTGATGGCTGCGGGGTCCTCTTGTGTCAGGAGGGCATCGACAAGCAAGCCACCATCAGTGGTCTCTTGAGCAGAAGCCTCTCTAGCTACAGTCTTGTTGTCTTGAGACTCTGCAGCGATGTGTTGATCCTCTGCAGTAATTTGATGATCCTCTGCGGTGATCTGATGATTCTCTGCAGAGATCTGATGATCCTCTGCAGTGATCTGATGATCCTCTGCAGCGAGCTGATGATCCTCTGCAGATGCATGTGCACCTTCCCTGCACCAGTATGGGCATATGACCAGATTGAGTGCATGGATGAACAAAATTACAGCTAGTGAGCAGATGGCTGAGGGACTTTATGCACTGCTGCGAGGCACAGCATTGCATACGCCAGCCTGTGTGTAATCTGTTCCACTTGTATGTCCTGCAAGGTTGTGTCACAACCTTCAACAGCATGTGTGAGTGTGCTTGTGCCGCCTTACCTCTCAACTGCATGAGCAGTGTGATATTCGTTACTGATTGTTGGTGAC
>JAABUP010006291.1_pt1 | contig 17064 bp, 16 predicted proteins | sample 5559201 | NCBI WGS metagenome assembly JAABUP01 (sample SAMN10711887, study PRJNA513373) | rock metagenome | isolation source: Antarctica rocks | place: Antarctica
CGAAGCAATAGCTGATTTTATTGTTGCCTCCCGCTCCTCATCTACGGACCCTTCATTCTTCGCCAAGCCAGCTGCGCCGCGAAAGTAGGTTTCCGCATTTTTCAGCAGTGTCGCGGCATGTTTCGTGGCGACGACATAGTAAAATGGAGCCTCTCCAAGTCGGAAACGGAGGAGCTCCACGTCTCCACGTGCGATGTTGATCTTCGCCAGATTCTGCGCTGTTGGCAGCTTCGATGCGGATGTAAGGGATGTTGAAGCGATTGTGAGTTGCTTCCAGAGAATAGAGTTTAGAAGAGCCACTTCGTGTTGATTTTGTTCGGGTAATGGGGAAATGGACTCGAAGGTGGCAGATATGAATGCGGTCGAAGCATCCGCCCTGTCACAAAGGCCTTGAGGATCCTGTGAAAGATCGAAGTTCGTACCAAAGCCAGAGCCAATCTCTTTCAGATAGGTCGTGAGGTCTATTCGTTCCGTGCGGTAGTTCGTATCCGCCAAGGCGCACATAAAGTTTGCTCTTGCTAGGTCGACTTCATGATGACGGTCTGTACCTTCGACATAGGTCGCGATTTTGTCAAGAAGAAGATTATTGGAGTACTCCTCAGCCCATGCGAGACCACTCCCTGCATCGAAGATCAGAAGACTACATGCCGTTGTCAACGTTTCCAGCTGGGCGACCGCGGTATCAACCAGTGTGTCCTTGGTGACTGGCTCGATTACGGAAGCCCATTGCTCGTCCTCGGTGGCTTGTGAACTATTGTGGAATCCCTCGCTCTCATCACTCTCATCACTCTCGGCCGTCTGTGGCTTCTCGTCTGCCATTTCCATGCGCTCTTGTGATTCTGTGAACTGAATCTCCTGCACCGTGAGACATCGTTGGAAGAGCTCCAATGCTTCTTGCAGCATCTTCAAGGCATCATTCCGGCTGGCTTCGGATGAGCGTCTACCCTCTGAAACGACTTCCGCAAAGCTTGTGAGCACCTGCGCGGTATTGCTGGAGTACATCAGCATGGTTGATGAGATAGATGATCCTTGACGAGGACCTACAACAGGACATCTGCGTTGTCCTGTCGCAAACCCAACGCGTATCTATGGGAGTCGAGCCCTATTCTCAACAATCCCACCAGAGGCGTTGGAAGTTGTGCCACAAGCCTCGAATGTTGTGTGATTTGATACTGTACCCTAGCCCTATCTAAGGTCAGCAAGTGACTGCCACTGGTATCATGTTGCAAGGCGTTCTACTTATTATACGCAAGATTGAATGATTGAGGGAACTCTTGTAATGCGGTCTCGTAATTGTCAACTGCTCGGATGAAGAACCTGGTTGACTTGGCTGCATCACCAGCTCGCCACTTCTCCCCAGCTTCTTCGAACTCGACGCCAGCTGCTCACTGATTCAGAGAGGAACAGGGGAACATTTTGCATCAATCCGTACCTGCCAGGAACTCATCTGCAGTCTCAGGTGTCTGTATGTTACGATTAGAGAGGTTATCGACACGGAGCTGATCGGACTGCGTTACATTGTTCTTTTGCTTGCCTTTCTTCCGGCTTTCCTTGAGGTTCTGCTTCGCCTTGGGCATGACTGCAGCTTTCCCAAGATGTCCCTTTCCTCTAATCCCAGAAACTAAAACTCCACTTGTACAGAATCATGTGTCACTGTGCCATGTCTGAATCAGATCCTACATTCAATAGACAGCATCGTTTCCTACCTCTCACGCATGCACTCCTTTCCACCGAGACTCTTCTTTTACTCTACTTCGTACACTGCAAGTATCAACCATCACCATTCACCATTGCCTTTCGGTAGGCCAAAGTGTAGAGACAACGCGTTGGTGCTTGCTTAAGCCTATGGGGAGAACCACATACCGTTTTCACGTATTCTGGGGATTATCACCAGTTAAGTTACTTGAAGCATGCGCTCATACATCATTATGCATAGCTGTTATGCATCATGCAGGCCCCGCCAAAATCCGTGCACAAAGCGCGTAATGAGTAAGCTACCGTCACAAGCTAGCTCGTTCGTGCCCCTCAACCCCATCATGCCCTTTGTCTCCTTGATCGCATAAAGCTTCTACCAGTTATTTAAATTACCTGAACTCGTCACCAGATATCTTGCCAACTTGGTCCTCTTCGATCCTTCAGCCATACAAAGGTGCACTGCTCTGAGCTTGACAGAAGCGGCCAACTTGTACTTCACGCTGGAGGTGGACTCGAGTTCGCATTTGCCAGCGTCAGTTGCCGCCGGCTGGCTTTAAGCAACAGACACTGGTGCCTAGTCGCCTCCTTTTTGAGTCACGAGCATTACCTGAGACACCCTCTTCTTTTGGAAAAGTCACGATCGAAACCTCGCCCGGATTTGCGCGACTGACAGTCTTAGGTGACACATTCACACCGGTCACTAGGAAGGGCATCATCTGTTGGCAACATCCCTTGAACCAACGAACCTCCCCCGATAGACACGATACAATCGCGCTGAGTGTTCTCCAACTTATACAAACGACCTTGACAGAGTAGCAAAACCAAACGGACGTACCACAGCTGTATGAATGCCCCCATCGTTCGACTACCCAACTAGTCAAGACCACCAGCTCCCGAATACCAGTCCTCTACATCAACAGCAAGCACAGACGAACGGGCACGGTGGTTTGCAGAACAAAAGCAGGGGTAGAAGGAAACATGAGCCTAAAAGAGAGGCTGACAGTGGAGGAAGAATACCAAAGGTCTATCCAAGAGAGCTGTATGAACTACCGCATTCCATAATAAGTTATCAACACTACTCTAGAAATAGTACGCTTATCCTTCAAACTTGGGTGCTGACAATTGCTTCGCTCTAGAACGCCGTCTCCACCATCACTGCTGCCACAGCATGATTCTCCAATATCACCCGCGGTTGTGCCCATGAGTTACACCGAATCACCGCTTCTCGCTGGCATTTCTGTTGCGCTTGACCCTCCTGAAAACACTGCGGCCTACAATACTAGCGAGTGGGCGAAAAATGTGCCCTTCGGCAGAAGCCCCCCGAACGCTCCAAGCAATGTGGTAAGCATAAGCGGCTCACCACCCTATTTGCCCTCCTCATACGGTGATAGAGGGGGACTAGGGGGAAGGTTTAATCATGCTACACCTTCTACTTCGCCACCCACAGCCGGGCCACAACCTCCAAGTCAACTCAACGGATATCAGAGCTTTGGAGATCCGATGCGCGCAGCGCCAGGCATGAATAGGAGAACCTCGACGTATGCACAGAATCAAATTCCTTTACCACATCAGCCACAGCCGCACTTCTATGGTGCTCCGGATATTGGCCTAGGATCCTCAAAAGCTAGGAATGCGGAATCAAGAGCCAGCGATGGGTCCTACTATTGTGGTTTAGACAGTCTTGCCTCATGTGGCTACGAAGGGTCCAGAATCGCTGAGACCGTTCTGATGGTTGGTAGTCAAGGAGCTCTGGATGTTCTTAGGGTCGAGAAGCAAAAGTTGGAATTCGTGGGGCGTCTCAATGGGCTTCGTGGAAGTGTTCTCAGTGCCAAAATACTACCATGGACGTTTCGACGTGATCCGATGGGAGCAAAACGGCCTCTCGTTGCCATTATAGTTCACGGACCGGTCATTTCGCAAGCTACGACTGAAGACGATAGACCAAACATGAGCTCCTCCGAAGGTGTCGCGCCAACTGAACCAGTCACACATACGTCGAACTTTCATACAAGACCGTTATTGCATGCGGATGGGCGCCGGATGAGAGAGATTACGCACTACCAAACGACCGTTGAAGTATACTCCTTGAGGACCCAGGAGCACATCGCCACACTCCTTACTTGCCCCGTCTCGGCTGTCTCAATGCCAATGTCAAGCCCGCTCTTTTCTCCTCCTTCTCCTACAGGCAATCTAAAACTTGAGGCATATGGCAAATTCATCGTCGTCGCCTCTGGAACTAGCGGCGAAGTCTTTATCTTTGGTCTAGAAGGCGAAAGTGATGAACATCAAATAGAAGCCTTTACATGCATGGGAAAGACTTGGACCAGTGTCCAGATAAGCAACCGTCGTAGTCTCTCCAGCTCATCAAGTTCCGCTGATACGGACTATCAGTTTGGCGACCTAGAAGTGGGAGTTACCCCTTCTGGGTCACCGCTCGTGTCTCTCAGTCATCGGTGGCTCGCCATTGTACCCCCGACTCCGTCTTCGCGTTTCTGTATCAACGCGACTGCGTTGATCTCGGAAACAAGTTCTAAACCTCCAGGGCTCGACTCACATACACCGCCTTCTCAGCCTCAGCTGACTTGTAGCGTGGACTCTCCTGAAGCAGAAAGTCTCCTCAATAAGGTGGCCCGTGAAGTCACGCAAGAGTTCATCAAAGGTGCTAGATGGGTCGGCGATCAGGGCCTACAAGTATGGAAGAGCTATCGGGCTAAACCTCAAGATACCAACGCACCAGTAGATCCTTTCAAAACCACAAAAGATGTGCTGCGGCCCCTGTCCCCTCAATCTCAGCAACATTTCCCGCCAACTCATGCGCATGAAGAACATGCATCTCAATCCAGCGGCGACCCGGCATTGGTATCTATTCTAGACCTGGACAAGCTCACCAAGTCTCAGGAAATAAGATCGGCCATGACTCTGGCTCCAAATGCTACCTTTCAGACACCTTACGGTTGCAGCTGGGTTTCATTCGCGCCGAGTGGTCTGATGTTATTGACTGCCAGTAAGAAGGGCGATGTCCAGTATGTCTGGGATTTAATGCGGATCATACATGGCAAAGGAGATAACGCAGGGACGCAGGAAACAAGTAACAAGCCCGGTGGAGGTCCTGACTTACAGGGACCGCATGTTCGTCAGGTTGCCAGATTCGCACGGATGACAGTCGCAAACATCGTCGATGTCGTATGGGCAGCTCCTCGAGGGGAGAGACTGGCTACTGTAACCGAAAAAGGCACCGCGCACATCTTCGAGCTACCAGCAAGTGCATTCCTCTGGGCCCCTCAGCGTCGTTCTATACGCCCTGTCACTGCTCCTGGTTCGACAACCCAAGGAGATACAGACCATGAGACGGCTATTGACGACAAACCGACAACGAACGCTTTCACTTCCGCGATCAACATGGTGAATGGCAAAGCACAGCCTCTGCTTGCTGCTGTTCGAAGTCGACCTCCTAGCATTAGCAACCCTTTCTCTGTTATTGGCGGCTTCGGTGTTACATCTGCGGTTGGTGCTAAAGGTGGGAAAGCGGTAGCAGCCGGTTTCAGTAAGTCAGTAGGTGCTGCATCGGGAACCGTTACTACACTACGTCACGTGGGCGAGAACAGACTTCACCTTCCAGGATCAGTAAATTCTCGCACTGCTGGAAGCGTACGATGGATGGACGGCAGAGATCGAGGACATATTGCTGTGGTTGGTGGTGGTATTCTTAGGATTCAGGGCGTCGCGCAAAGCACAGCCAACAAGAAAGGTTCTAGGAAACATCCTTCCGTTGTAGGCAGTAGGCCTGTGGAACTCGCTCTTCCAGCCATTCCGGGCGACCAGGTTGCTCCTGCGGTTGTGGTATACTTACGAGCGGACGGCGACGGTGATGATCCTCCACTCGGGCCAGGCGGGTATTGGTCTCTTCAAACATCTCCTAGTGCCGCACGTAGTTCAAGCAGGGCCGACCCTCATCCACTCTCTTTTGCGGAAATCGAAACCAATCCTCCTTATCAACCTTTCCATACTGACCCAAGGATTAATCTCTTCGCTTACGATAACTCGCAGTCGTGGGAAAGTGGACCAGAGGTCTCTCAAGATCTTCCTCCGAGCACAAACCAAAATCCATGGGTCTTTGGCGAAGAAATTCCCGCCACAAAGATTGATCTCGGTTCAGCGGTGCTCGACGAGGCTGGCCTGGGACCCATGGAGAACCTCATGACCGTCCAGAAACGTGACGACAACCTTGAGCAAGTCGTGGTCACTACTCAACGGAGGAGAGGTAGACCTCCAACGGACGAAGAAGAATTCTTTGAAGACGATTGTGAAGTTGTGGATTTTGCTGAGGATAGGGTGTAGACAAACGCTCTGGGACGAAATACGCCGAGGAGATGCATAGCATGGAGTATGTAGGTCTACAGCCTGCTCGGCATTTGGGAGTTATGGGCGTTGCAATGGGCGTTTTACGCATGCTACCAGGCATTTGGGTTGGGATGGGCTTCGTTGAGATACCAGGAACTGTAATATCTACCACACCAACATATCAAAAGTGCTAGCTAGACAATAGAGCATCATAGGCAAGCAAGCGTACCGTCAAAGTCAGAGAGCCCTTCGAGAGCATAGTAGACATGGCCATGCGGATGATGTTGTTAGCGTACATCTCGGGCGCGTGAGGTCGACGGGAGAGTGCTTCGAAGAGCCGCATCTCCTCCGCATAGGTATATTGGAATAGGTAATTCGAACTAATCAGGTCATGTCGGAGTATCAAAGGTCTTGTGGTTCGCTCCATCATCAAACCCAGAACAACTATTACCATAGTCCTCTTTTCGACGCTTCCATCTTTAGATGTCTTCCTATATTGCCATCGCTGTGTTGTGATCTCATAATAGGAAGAGCTCATTAGGGCTTCAAGCTGCGACCTGCACGGAGTACACCGATGTTCTTGCAGAGATATACGCGCAGTCGCTTCATTGAAGTGCTCCATGAACGCTGTCGAGAGACATGAGAGAGACTGAACAACGTTGTGCACTCCTGCGGTCCAATGCTCAACAGCATCATCTCCGAGTGCCCACGGCGTCAAGCCCTCGGCGGCGTTGGTTTTGCAAACTAACAGCGACCAGGAATAATTCAGAGGTCGGAAACAGAAGAGCATCAAAGTCACGATGGAGATCATCGTAGTAGACATTCAGTAGAACCTGCGAAGGAGTTGGAGGCAACCCTGTATGACCGCTTCGAGCTCTCCATCTGAGCATAGATTGCCAACAATTCTAAGACACTTGACAGATACGGCTGAGCTTTGGCAATAGAGTGGCAGCATATATATATATAGGAGAGTTGCGATGCGGAAGTACCTACCTATTCCGTAGGGTATACTGTAGTGCTTGCAGTAGTCTTGCCGCGAAAATCATGCGCGTTCTCCAGCTTCACTACGCGACATTCTGGTAAGAACTGCAACTTTGCGAACAAACACTTAACACTCAGCTTGAAGAAGTCCGCCTTTCCCTGCACCAGATGTTGACCCGCAGACCGCTGTCAAATCCTCATCCTCGCGGTGACTAACGAACAGTTCAGCGCACGTCAGATCACATCAACACCTTCCTTCATTATCAGCATCTCCTACACTCAGCATGTGAGTGTATCCGGGCGCCCTTTTAAACGAACCCTCAACTTCATCTGAAGCTGATAAACAACTTGTAGGGAGAGCTTTGAAGGCATTCACCACGATCTATCGAAGCAACCTGGCAAATGCAGAATAGCAGAGAGCGGGCTCGGATGGAAGCCGTCAGGTGGCGGTGATACTTTCACCCTGGACAGTAGCAATATTGGCGGAGCACAATGGAGTCGCGCAGCAAGAGGTTACGAGCTTAAAATCATGTCAAGATCAGAAGGGGTCGTTCAGTTGGACGGGTTCGAGCATGAGGTGAGCTTGCTCTTGGAGGTATAAGGGAGAAAACATAAGCTGAGTTGGGTAGGATCTTGATCGTGTTTCCAAAGCATTCAAGGTCTGGTATGGCGTCAACGTAGATACTAAAGAGCATGCGTTGAGGGGCTGGAATTGGGGCAAGGGAGAATTTGGCAAGGCGGAGCTTGTCTTCAACGTCCAGAACCGACCGGCCTTCGAAATCCCATATTCTGAGATCTCGAACACCAATCTTGCTGGAAAGAATGAAGTCGCAGTCGAGTTTTCATTACCTGTAAATGGCAACGAGACTGCGACGAACGGGCATACGGCGGGCGGTCGAAGTAAAGGTCGAAAGGCTGGAGGTGGAAGGGACCAGTTGGTGGAAATGCGATTTTATATACCAGGGACTGCTACGAAGAAAGAGAAGGATGAGGATGGAGAAGACAAGAGCGTGGATGGAGAGGACGCCGAGGAGCAAAATGCTGCCAACTTGTTTTACGATACCCTTATGGAGAAGGCCGAGATTGGAGAAGTTGCTGGTGATACATTCGCTACATTCCTGGATGTATTGCATCTGACACCACGGTACGATTCAACCAGTCTCTTGACGAGCATTTGTAAGGTACTAATTAGACGTTGACAGAGGTCGATTCGATATCGATATGTATGAGAACTCCTTCAGATTACGAGGCAAAACCTATGACTATAAGATCCAATACGAGTCGATAAAGAAGTTCATGCTCCTTCCGAAGCCTGACGACCTCCACACCCTGATTACGATTGGCCTTGACCCGCCACTACGCCAAGGTCAGACGAGATACCCTTTTCTAGTGATGCAGTTCAAGCGTGATGAGGAGGTTGTCATCGATCTAAACATGACCGAGTAAGTCCTTTAAGCGGAGTAGCTCGCCCGTCCTAGAGGTTGTGCCAATGCTAATTAGACTATGATGATGACAGGGAGCTTCTCAAAGACAAATACAATGGCAAACTTCAATCACACTACGAGAGTCCGCAACATGCTGTGGTGGCACAGGTCTTCCGCGGTCTGGCCGGTAAGAAAGTAGTAACACCATCCAAGGATTTCGTCAGCCATCATCAACAATCAGGAGTTAAGTGCTCGATCAAAGCGAACGAAGGTCTCCTTTTCTGTCTCGACAAAAGTTTCATGTTCGTACCCAAGCCCGCCAGTTATATTTCATTCGACAACATCTCCGTTATTACCATGTCACGGGTTGGCGGCGCTATCTCTGCCAGTCGAACCTTTGATATCACGATAACCTTGAAGGGTGGTGCGGGAGAGCATCAATTCAGCAATATCAATCGGTAAGACAGACAAACCCCTCTGGATTGTGAACGAAATTACTGAGCAGGGTCACGCAGCGAGGAGCAACAACCACTAGAAGACTTCTTCAAGGTTAAAAACATCAAGACGAAGAATGAAATGCTAGATGATGTAAGCAACGGCCTCCCCTTACGCCCCGTCCTCTACTAACCCTCACCCAACAGTCAAGTGCACTTATAGCAGCAGCGCTCAAAGACGAAGACATGGCCTCGTCCGACGAAGAAGTCGTAGCCGCCCGAGCCGACCGCGGCAGCGCAGACGAAGACGAAGAATCGGTCGACGAGGACTTCCGCGCAGACTCCGACTCGGACGTCGCTGAGGAGTATGACTCGGCGCACGAGAGCAGTGGTGGTGGTAGTGATGCCGAGATGGGTGAGGCGGACGCAGACGGGGATTCGGATCCGCCTGCCGAGACTGAGAGGCCGAAGAAGAAAGTAAAGACTTCGAGTTGAGGTTTTACCGGTCATGGGGGAGGCAATAAGCTTTTTGCCGTGGTTTTAGGCCTTTTGATAACACCATGATGTCAATTACATCATACGCGTTTAGGTAGGTTTAGCGATAGGCACATACTACCTGCTGCGTGTACTGGGATATAAAAAGCACACAGTAGTGGTGAAGTCAATTTCGATATTTCACATTGTTCAGTTGCTCCACGTGCAATTTCTCTCCTGCTGTTTGACTGGACCTTTTGAATGAGTTACTGCCTAGGCGTGATCGAGTCAGAAGAGCAACGAGCGAGTTCCGGTTGCGATGCGGACAGTATTCCGTCCTTCTTACACTCCGAGCAGTGTAGACATCAACATTGACGCGGTCGGCGCAGCCTGTAGAGTCCTATGAAGGGTCGTTGATCCGCGGTCCCTTTTGGTAATCTTTTACCGGTCGTCCAACGGTTCCACAATCCTCGATGTCACTCCCTAAACCAGTCAAAAGCGTGCCTTTCCAGATCTATCACAACAGCCCATTACCATCAAAAGTCAATGATCTCAATCCGTCCTCCCTTCCGCCCCTGTCTAACCCATACACAACACAGCCCACCACATCCCCCCTTCCTCTCCTTCTCCGCCTCGCAGCAATCTTCTCCCCACCCAGCACCTCACCCCCACCACATTCTCAACAATTTCCATAAACCCCACCCACACGCCTCCTAAACCCTCCTAAACCCCTTCAACTCTTCACGCACCGTACCCTATACTGTGTTAGTTAAACAGATATAAGGACTGTACTCCCGAAGACGTGGACGCCAGCTCATCCGAAGCCCTAATCGGTAACTTATGCAGTGATGAAAGCTCGATTGCCAATTACGGCTAAACCCTTTCTTTCGTTGTAGGGTACAGGGCGAAACATATGCCTCGAGCCACTAGGCGGCAGATCCAACAGTCGGCACACTGTGTCTGATACCAAGGCCCACTACAAGATTCATCCCCGCTCTTCTCGGCATCGGCAGAGACTGGCTCCTGAGGTCCCGAGACGACGAGTCTGAAATGAAACCATTCATGTCCGTATCCGGTTTCAGTTTCGGTGGTACCCCTCTTATGCCATGCCGCCGGCGACGAAGGGGCTTTGCGGAGTCGAAGTGAAAAGCTCGGCGATCTAAACGTCAGAACGTGGGAATGACGTAAACAAAGAACGATAGAGCGGTATCATCTGCTCCCGAGACACGCTGTGGGCAGCGGTAACGACACGCTGCGCCGTCGCAAGCACACGCTAGGGTATCAGCGTGATATTTGGGTTATAGGTCGGAGACGGTTCACTGTTTGTTTTGGAGGAGAGGGTTGGTACGATACCGTAGGAGTGGGCTTTGGGAAAGGTTGTGATTCCTAGGCTCATGTCACTGATGGATATTACATCGACTGTTGCCGGGAGAATCGCCATGTTGGATAGTAAGTGATGATTTTAGGGCTCAAGGGAGTAGACGCTGTAACCCAACGCACGGCCGATGCCCACCGGTTCCGAAGTTGCAATATTTTGCGACCGCTGATTTAGGGCAGACGCACGAGCTCTCGAGTACCCTCCAGTCGGCCAGCGTAAGCAAGGGCGCAGCCTAGTCTCGTATGGCACCAGCAACCGGTCATCTCTTCACCATCTACTCCGTAGACCTACTCCGTAGAACGATGATTAAACTTCACACTCTCGCGGCATCGATCATACTCTTGGACTTTCACATTCACCCATCCCTATCTTCTGCTCTTGCGAATGACCCACCCACGTTGCCAGATGCAGTAGAGCGGGAGAAAGAGGCCAACATGACAGACATTGGAGTTCGAAAGAAGGTAAGACAATTACTACAGGGGCCGCACGTCTTGGTACGGAGATGCAAGAAACGGAAAGAAACACACTCATGTGTCCAGTACGACACTATCACCATTGATTGAGAAGCCCCTTCATCTTAAGATTGATATCTTTCACCTCTCGTCCCGCCAGTGTTGGGAGTCAGTGACCGTTACGTACTTCGGGCGCTAGTGGCAGCAATGGCTGGTTGTAGGACGACTTAGTAAGCAGGAAGCGGAAGGGACTCCTCAGGCGTCATTTGAAGCCTGACCGGCCGTCAAGGTTACGCTAAGTGGTGTTGCACTCTCCATCAACCTGACGTGGTGCTTCAAGTCCTACATGTAGATCGAATTGATATGTGAAGGCTTCACTGGCTACTTAAACATGATGGGTTCTTCCAGCGTAACGCTACTGGCATCCCATATCTGAGTGCGTGGTTAAGGCCTATAGACGACCCTGAAGGAGGCTTTATATTGGAAGGCTGTTCCACGTTCGGCAACCCACGCAGTGTGTTACTGTCCGAGCATAGGGACGACAGACCCGACATTGAGTACTCTGACAGTGGACCCGTTGGAATCTTTGCAAATGTGACATCCTTCCAGAACGGCGGCTGGTCTGGCACAAGGTACGTCGTGTTGGTATTCTCCCACTCCATCTCATCAGGATCAGACCGGATCTGCGTCAAGTCATCAAGTAAAGTTTTGAGCTTCTGCTCGAGAACAGTCCCTTGTGTAACAATGTCACGAATGGCACGGTCGTATTTGTGCTCGTGTAAATCTTTTCCCCTGGTCGATGGTGAGCTAGTAGTGTGGTTCCGAGCTTTGGTATGTACACAGGTATCTCTGGGATGGCACTGCCAAGGCGTTGTTCTATAGCGCTTTCCGACACCAGCTCCCGTGACTAGATGACTACCGAGACGACCCACGTAAGGCTCCAAGCGGGGGTTTCTGCTCCGTGAAGGCCCAAAGTCACCATGGCCTTGCTCCCTGATGTCTCCAATGGCATTCCCGTTGCAGAAGGTGGTCGTCTGCGAAGCTCCCCTGTTCAGGCTGTCTTTCCATCGCACTTTCTTGGCCCGGCGGCTTTTCACCATGTTGTCAATATCAGTTGGAAGGCGGGCCTTTGTTTGGAGGTAGGTGATGATGGCAGCTTTGAGGAGCGGAGGTCCATATATGTTTGCGGTCGCTGCAGGTTGGATTTCATAGTCGTTCGGGAACAAAGCTCTCAGTTGAGCTAGGAGATTTTTCGAGAAGCCAGACGAACATTGCCTGGAACTTTCTTGTAAGGTCTCAATTATAAAGCAAAGTCGTCAGTCAAACTCCTCATTCTGGAGACATCGATCGTACATGGTCTGTTTTCAAGTTAAACTGGCACCACCGCCATCGTCCCAACCCCATTCCTTCAATAGCTGCTGAACGCGGTACTCCGTAGCCCAGCCAAGGTCTGCTTCAATACTTCGTAGAAGATCAAGGATAACCCTTCGCTCGCGTGGTTCAGTGAGACACTGACCGGCAACAAAGAGCGGCTGAAGCTGGTGGATACGAACAGAACCTTCCGGTCGAGACAATGCGATACCACATACCTCATGACTATGATATCTGATTTCGGCCTCAATGGAGCGATACGACTGAAGTCTGTTCGCAACAGTACTGCGTCGCGCGGTAGATTCGTGCGGTTTATTGATGAGCAGCAATATTCGAGCCATGTGATACGATTGCATGGTTGATGCGCACATCGGTATGCTGTACCAAACTTCTGAGAACACCGGGCTGCGATCTTCATTGTCGGTTTGGGAGACGTTGCGCGGTGGTTCAACCCTCGCACAGGGCTTGAATGTATCTGGAAGTCCATTGAACCATACTTCGATCTGATCCTGGATCTCTTGCCATCGCTCAAGTAAGGTTTGTTGATTGATACCTATATGACACTGCTTCTCAACTTGCGGCTCGTCCGAACGATGGCCAGCAGGAATAGGGTTCATTCCGTCGCCAGCGGCGATGTAGTTGACTAGCTTGGACATCAACCATATAAGTGCATTCGATATCATATCTTCCTTCATCACGCCATCGCCTTCTGGGTAGCCACTATCAGTGGTATTGCTCAGTCGAATAAGCCCACTGTTATCTAGCAGCAAGCCCGCGTCTTTCCACATTGACAGCTCCTCGGGATCCAAGCGAGTCTGGCACTCATTTATGACTGTGACGATTAGCAACCTTACACGACAAACGAGTGCACCAGAAACCTACAGGCAGCTAGAAAATCCTGTCGAGCAAAATTCCAGAATGTTGCCTTTCTTGCTTTCGATGGCTTTGGACGTTGTGGCGAGGGAAGAGATGTACCATTTATAGAAAACTGCAGTGGCATCATGCCGACTTCTGCAATATCAAGTAAGGATTTGGTCCCACTTAGATGACGGGACCACGCAGCACCGGATGCGTCCAGGAACTCATACACGCAAAGTATAGCTGTGGCTGCGAGTAGCTCATCAGAGTTCGGGTTCGCACTTGAGAGGCGGCGTCTCTTGGTCCGTTCAAAACCATCCTCAGAGCCAACCTCCGCAGCTTGCCGCTGGGTGAACACTCTAGGACTGTTAAGCGGAGTGCCTCCACGATCTTGCTGTAGGGCCTCCATCAAGAGCGAGATGGCCTTATCATAATATTTCGCACCGATCCAGAACCAATCCACCTTATCCGCATCCGGCCACAGTTCCATACTCGCCTGCCTTGAGCAGGCGCCTCCAACGAGCGCCTTTTCCCCTTTCACTTGACCCAGCTGTTTTGCAGCATACGCACAAGCAGCATATTTCAGAAGAGAATTCGTACGTGCTTTCACAGGAACGTAGGAAGCGAAGTAGGTCCCTAAATCGAATAGATCCATCCTTCACCATATCAGCTCATTGGAGTTTGTTTCGGGTGTGGTAATCACAAACCATTGTCCAGGGGCCTCCGAAAAATGCCTGAGTAAGAATGCGATCTCGTGTTCCATCTCGACACTGGCCTCAGAGTGAGCATCTGGTAGCATCTGCCTTGACCCTAGAGTGCCGGTAGAGAACGAAGAATCATGATGCTCAAAAGAGGATTGTAGATTTGGATCGATCGGCGGGGATAGGGTGGAAGACGGATTCAGGATGAAGTTCAGGTTATTGTTCGAGGAAGTCATGGAGACGGGAGGTGATATTGGCGGTAGCATGTCGCCTCCCCGAGGTGTAGGAGGCCGCCCTGCATGATGGATCTCGGATGCGCTGCAGGACATCGCTCGCCGGGTCATGCTGTGGTGAGGAGGGACGCTTTGTCGTAGATGAGAGTAATGGTCACCAGAGGCAGCTGCTGACAGCGCCTCCAATCCATGCGCAGCTACCCCTCCTGTCGATCTCTGGACGTGGTCGGGCATTCCCCAAACCGCATTGTGGGATCGCTCCAATGATGGTTGGTGAGGTGAAGTTGTGGTACCATCGAGCTCTGGCGACGATGGCTCGGCGTACGGATCGAAGTTGTCAACGAATGTTACTAGGCTCTGATGAGCTTTCAAGTAGCTCCACCGCTTGGATGATCGCCGTCTTACCTTGTTTTGGCACCTCGAGCCAAACGCTACCTTCATCGAATGTGTTCTTGTAGGCATAGAAGCCTTTCAAGTTGCCATCGCTACCAGTACCGTCATCACTCCCATTCATAGAAGCGTTCTGCTGATGACGGAAGACGATTCCGGAGCTTGGACGGCATTCTCGAGAAGCCTTCCTGCATTGACCACACGAAGGTTTAGTCTCGTCGCACTTCAGCTTCCTCTGACGGCATGTGAGACTAAAAGCACAGGTCAATCAAGTGGCTGAAGCGGTTTCTCCAGGGCACTCACCATCCGGTACGAGATCTCATATCTTCACTAACTGTGTCTTCTGAGAGATCTCGAAATTCTCCCAACGCAGACTTTCAAACTAGTAGCCAGAAGGCTACCTTACCTACTCCTCCTAAATACCCACCATGATGGGTGGCAGTCGACTTTGAGGCCAACACCCTCAGCATGTCAATGGATATACCATGCCTAGAGCAGGAAGGCTACTTGCGCCTGGAGACGATCGCACGGGATGCGGGGCGGGGCAACTCTCCACTCCACTTATCAATTTTTTACTTCATGTGGTGGGTACTTTTACTTGGATCGCCAACAACACGCTCCCAATGATATCCCCGACAAAGTGATTGCTGATATGCTGTGATCATGTCTCTAATAACTAAGCAGCTAGAAAGACAGCTGGAGTTGAAGTCTAGCTCTATACTACAAGTCCTTCCTGAATACTAGTAGGTTTCCCGTGATAAAGAGAAAGTACCTTATTGATTATGCTAACGTACTCCTTCTCGTCACTAACAGTACCCTTTCCACTAAACTAAACAAGGAATCTTGGGTTACAGTTAGATTCGTTGCACTCAAAGCTTCTGGCGATCCAGCTCTGGCTATCTTAGGTATGATCAATGATGCTTCATGGAACAGCACCAAGCCAGTGGCTGTCGCAGAGCAAGATTTTCGTACACGTACTCTTAATCTTAAAGCTATTGCGTTATTCTTGTTCTTATTTTGTATGAGCGCTGTTACTTGACTGCAGTGCTACCCTTCATGGAAAGCGTGAAGGTTTCACTAACTGTACTTCTTCTGTCTTTCTGCATTCATGCAATGGCGGGGGGGACCTCCATGCAACCTGGGATCATCCACCTTACGACCTCCTTGGATGGAGGCTATACTATCTGCATATCTTATGATGTCTATGCAGGCCGCTGATGATAGTCCGGCACTATCTCCCGGCCTCATCTCATCTCATTCAGCAGATTCGTGTACGCATGAGCACCACTGCCATTGCTTGGAGCACCTCCGAGAACTACCCTTTGTTCACGCTGTTGTCGACTGTGTCTCAAGAAACTCCATTGGTCGAATAGTCGCGTCTCTGACGCGGAATGCAACCGACGTCCTTTACCCTTGGGCTCCATGGATTATCTCCTATCACCTTGCAACGAGGGTTAGTCTCCACGTGGACGAGGGCGGTGCTGAGATTGTCGAGGTCGTTGCAGACAAGAAGCAGAGCGCGGTGAATTGGATACTTCCTCCAGCCCATCATTGTCTCCAACAGGGGAACTCCAGATGCTCAGGTCGACAATGACTTTCAATACGAAAACTCAACAGTTGGAAACATTGATCCTGATCTCCGCATCCAATACTGTGGCATGGCGTCCCGACAGTATGGCGGGGATGGTCACTGCAGGACGCAATCCAGGATGTGTCACTCGACCGAAATTTGCGACTTGGCCGCCAAAGATTCAGCTGAGATAATGTAGGAAAAGGATTCGAACCAAGAGACTGCCACAGACGGGTACACCTTATCGTCTTTTCCGACCGCGCACACATCTGATGTTATGCCTGGTCCTCGCCGCCACTCGTTGACGGGAAAGAGGGTCACCGTCTTGCTACCATTTCGTCTACGGCGGCCACGAAATCGCATCACCCTATACTTCGTCCTTGTTCTGCCTGCGCGCAACGGGCACCTTACGGGAAGAAGGCCTGGACAGGGCCAGCATAGGCTGAAAAGCACTTGAGAATTGGGACTCCTGAAGAAACAAAGTACCATGGCGGCGTGTATGACAGGACTATACAACGAGTAAGGACGCAGGAAGCGAAGACCAAGCAGCCTTGGAATTGGCACACTGGAGGACGCTCAGTCCATATTATCAGATCTCGATGTGTTTCGGCCGCTCTCGTCATGCTAGCACTGGGGGCCTCCACTCTATTATGTTGTCCGCTCCGAGCTCCTACTTCCTTTGTTCACTCAAGCACAAAGGTCATTAACATGCAGTCCATCCTCGGCGACGCCACTGTCATTAATGCTCTTCTTGTGTGGAGG